>Ga0210017_1001912_pt1 | contig 18045 bp, 20 predicted proteins | sample CryGeyCG2014_020_FD_183966 | JGI IMG/M metagenome (GOLD analysis project Ga0210017, IMG submission 183966) | Groundwater microbial communities from aquifer - Crystal Geyser CG08_land_8/20/14_0.20 (SPAdes) (version 2) | ecosystem: Environmental > Aquatic > Deep subsurface > Groundwater | place... | reverse complement strand
AAGAATTAAAAGAATAACAAAAAGATTTTTTTTAAAAAAGGAAAGCATACTTATATTTTAACAAAAAAAATTATTTAAGCAGAAAAGGGAGAATTTTTTGTGGGCAAGAGGCAGAGAGTTTTTTATTGATTTGAAGATCAAATCAGACTCTCTACCCCTTGCCTCAGGCATCCTGTAACCAGGAATTTTATATTTATTATTTGTGATAGGTTGTTTGAAAAACTACGCTGCCATCTGAAATAACTGCAACATCAACAATTTGACAACCTTTTCCCGATGTCCCATTTGGAGCTTCCATCATCGCTTTAACTCTATCATCAAGCAACAACTTCCAATCATTTTCTTTCGGAACACGATTATAATCATAAGCTCCGTGCCAGTTAGATCCTTCAATAAGCTTTGATGCTTGATATCTGATTACTTGTTCTCCGGGGAGAAAAATAAAGATACCCCCTCGATCGGGATTCGCTCCACCTTTAAATTCAACACCAGCAGATTCTCCTGGACCCACACTAAGACATTCTATTTCATCAGGTGCAACATCGCATGTCCATTCAGATCCGCTATAAGGAATTCCCCCCTCACTTTCGTATGGTTCAGGAATAATTCCTTCAGGAACAACTTCGGTGAATGTTTCTGCGGTTGCTTTTTCTTCAACAATCGTTGTTTCAGTTGGCCCTTCTTCTTCAGCTACTGTTTCTTCTGCTTCTACTTTCGGCTGACCATATTTAATATAAAATTGAAATCCATATCTTGACCCAAAACCTAATATCAGAAGAAAAATTATAATAATTGTTCCTCCAATAATTAATGGTTTTAGCCAGTTATTATTCGTTTTCTGTGCCATAAAAATCACCCCTTAAATCTTCCCTGGTTTATTAAGATGCCTATTTAAAAGAGCTGTTCAGGAAATCGTAAATTAAGCTCTGATTATTTAGATTTCAAGAACTGCTTTCGGAAAATGATCCCGAAGCTAAAAAACGAAATTAATAAAAGTATAATCAAATATAAATTGGCGCCGGTTGGAGGCATAATTGCCATCCCCAAGACTTTTTTGGTAATACAAAGCTGTGAAGTATCACTGGCACTTTTGTTGTCTTTTTTGGCTTCGCCGTAGTTGGTGACACAATAAGTACCTGAATCGGTCGGTAAACTACCTTCGCTTACAATTTGACCTTTAATCTCGTAATCCTTGCTTTCCCCGGGCGAAAGATGATCAATAGTCCAGGCTAAAGTCTTGTCGCTATCATTCCAGTTGCCAGGGCCGGAAACAAAAAGAACATAGCTAGGAAATTTATCCTTAACTTCAACGTTATCTAAATCATCTGAACCGGTATTTTTAATATTTAACTTGAACCAAACTTCTTGGTCAGCCGAAAAATTAGGGTCAGAAGAAAAAAGATTGTCCACGTAAGTTCCAGTTGAAGGATTTTTAACGACTTTATCTAGTCTTAATTCGCCTTCATAACAAGTCTCTCCCCCGCCGTATTGCTGTTCGCAACGAGCCAAGACAGCTTTATTGCTTAAAGTCAAAATCAGACCAGCTAACAGAATAATAAGTAAAATTTTATTTTTCATTAAAAATGCCTGTTGTAACAGGCAGTGCGCCTAATATACACAATAATCAGTTTTTTGTCAAGTTATGGGATTGGCAATTAGCAAAAGTCTTTTCCAGCTTGTTCCTGGGGGCCAACAGGTCTGTAAAATCAGCTTCTCTTCGTCTTTTCCGGCTCGAAGGTCGGTTAAATCGTCTGCCTCAACAATTTTCTTTTCGTTGATTTGATAATTAAAAAGCTTACCCTGATATAGAAGGGTAATCAAATCACCCTTCTCCAGATTTTTGACCGCATAAAAAACTGGATTGAAGAAGTTAAGATTAAAAACCGAGTTAGTTGAATGGCCGAAAAGATAAATCAAACCTTCCTGTCCAGGTAAGCTTGAGCCTAAGGCGTGAGCCGCTTTATTGTTTAAAATTTGGTTATATTCTTCTTCTTTGGCGGGGTCGATATTGACCAAAACTTTGGTGCGGACAGCTATTTTAGGGATAATTAGCTCCATTTCATTGTCATTGGGCGATAAAATATAGCTGAATTTACTCCGAACCACCTCTGGTTGTTTCTCTACGACCAGATGATAGCGAATTTCACCGATAATTAAAGGTGAAATAACATAAAGAATGATAATTATCGGCAGAGCGATTAAGAAAGAAAAAAACCTTTTGGGAAAATGGAATTTTTTCGGTTCAGCCACTAAAACATAGCCTTTTGGTTGAGAAACACCTGATTGAAAGACAATAATTTCGTTGGCCATATTAGGAAGGGCAGTTAGCGCGCCTGGAGGGAATCGAACCCCCAACCTTGAGTTTAGAACACTCCTGCTCTATCCGTTGAGCTACAGGCGCTCGGAGCGGGATAAGCAAAGCTTGTCCCTTGCCTTCGGAGCGGGATATGGGAATTGAACCCATCTCTTCAGCTTGGAAAGCTGACGTTGAGCCGCTCAACTAATCCCGCAATAGTGTCATTTTAACAAAAATTCATGATAAAATAAACCTATGTGTCCTGTTTGTACGGTAGCTGTTGGCGCTGGTATCGGTTTATCCCGCTGGCTGGGGGTTGATGATTTGGTTTCCGGTCTTTGGATTGGCGGTTTACTTGTTTCTTTAATTGGGATGACCTTTCTTTGGCTGAACAAGAAAAATCTCAAAAATAATCTTTTAAGATTATTAATTATCTCCCTTTACTATTTTTTTACCATTGGTCCTTTGTATTGGACCAAGGTTATCGGTAATCCTTGTAACCATATCTGGGGTTTGGATAGAATCATTTGGGGTATCATCATTGGTTCGGCTGTTTTCTTGGTATCATATGGATTCCATCTTTGGTTAAAGAAGAAAAATAATCATAAAGTCTTTTTCCTCTTTCAAAAAGTGGTGATTCCTGTTATCTTTTTATTAATTGCTAGTCTGATTATCTATTTTGGCGTTTGTTAAAAATAAAATAATAATATAAGAACCTGCCTTTGGCAGAACCTTGTTTTTCAAATAAGAACCTGCCTTTGGCAGAACCTTGTTTTTCAAATAAGAACCTGCCTTTGGCAGAACCTTGTTTTTCAAATAAGAACCTGCCTTTGGCAGAACCTTGTTTCTCGTAAACTCGAAATGTCTACAAAAGAAGAAATAGAAAAACTCATTAAAAAAGCTTCTGAAAAGAAAATTGATTTGTCCTCTGACGAGGATTTGTCAATTGCTATTATGAATTTGGTTTCTATTGAAGAGCACTTTTATTTTACTGGAGCGAAAACCAATAAAGCCGAATATTTTGATTTATTGCAAAAAGCCAGACAAATTCGCGGTGATTTGATGAAAAAAATCGTCAAGGAGCCGGAAGGCGAAGTTTGGTGTCTTTCCAAGCATCTTTTGGCCGCTTCGATGAGATTGATTGAAGTCGGCACCAAATATGACAAACAGGGTAAGAAAAAAGAAGCCTATGATTTTTATAGCAAAGCTTATGAACTCTATTCTCTTTTCTGGGGTTTAAATCTGAAGGTGATTGATGTCGGCCAGGTTAGAAAAATTGGTGAAAATCAATTGGATGTGGAAGACAAGAAGAAAGGCGGAATTTTAGGCAAGCTTCAGGAGTTGGTTAAAAAAGTGATTGATTGTTGTATTGAATAACTTCTTGTCGGGGAGACAGGAGTCGCACCTGCCACCTCTCGGTCCCAAACCGAGCGTTCTACTGATGAACTACTCCCCGGGATTTTAAATATTTTCCTAGTGGGTCAGGAGAGACTCGAACTCTCACCCCGTTGACGGGACGACATTTTAAGTGTCGCGCGTATACCGATTCCGCCACTGACCCACGGTTCTATTATAGCAAAATTTTACCCATCAAAAAAGGGTGAGGCGGAGAGAAGAATGTCTATTCTTTTCCAAATAATTTTCTTAGCTCTTCTTTTGTCTCGTTGAGAATTTTTTTCTGTTTAGAAGGTAAGCTTTTTCCAGCGCGGTTAATATAGAAATTCAACATACTCATCGCCGATTGAAAAGGCGAAGTTTTTCTTCTTAAAGAATTCTCCGCTGAAGTTTTTAAGGAAGCGGCAATTTTTTTAGGATTATTCCAGGTAAAAACGCCTTCTTCTAAATCAAGAGCAAAACTATGTTTGGTAACATAACCTGACCAATTTTTCTTTTTAGTCATTAAAAATTTATTCTGCTGCGAGGGATGGAATCGAACCATCATCGACGGCTTCAAAGACCGCTGTCCTACCGTTAGACGACCTCGCAATAAATTTTTGGGATTGGGAGCGGGTGACGGGATTCGCACCCGTGACCTTTTCCTTGGCAAGGAAACATTCTACTGCTGAACTACACCCGCTTAGTGCCAGGACTCAGAGTTGCACTGAGATCTCAACTTTTTCAGAGTCGCGCCGTCACTACGTTGGCTATCCTGGCAACGCTTTTATTTTAACATGTTTGTGGACGGGAGAGGATTCGAACCTCTGGCCTTCTCTGTGTAAGAGAGACGCTCTAACCAGCTGAGCTACTCGTCCTTAATCTTATTGTGCCGGGAACAGGACTCGAACCTGCACGCCTTTTTTAAGAGCACTGCCTCCTCAAGGCAGCCTGTCTACCAATTCCAGCATCCCGGCTTATTTTTTAAGTTTTTAAGTGCCGAAGGTGGGAGTCGAACCCACACCCGGTAAAGGACACGGCCCTGAACCGTGCGCGTCTACCAATTCCGCCACTTCGGCTTGGCATTAAAATTATAACAGACTTTTCAGGCTAATTCTACTTCTTGGAGAGATTGTAGACAGTGGGATAGTAAAGAAAGACAGCCGGCGTTTCTTCAACTAAAAAGCGTTGGAAATCAGCATAAATAGCTTTTCTTGTTTCCTGGTCCGACTCTTTTCGACCATCCTCCAAAAGTTTGTCCAGTTTCGGGCTTTTATAATGGACAATATTAGTGGCCTGAGTGGAATGCCAAAAAAGATACTGGTCAGGGTCAGAAGGGATTTCTTGAGTGGCTAAAAGAGCTTGATAATCATCAGAGGGAACGTTGACCACTTTAATTTGTGTAGCGACACCCAATTCTTCCCAGTCTTTTTTAATCTGTTCCGCCACTGGTAATAAAGAAGAAAAAGTTGCCAGCTCAATTTCCCGCAAGGGTTCCCCTTCCCCATTGCCTTCTTCTGTGGCCAGTAGTTTTTTAGCATTCTCCAAATCATAATCATAATGTTTAACGGAGTCATTGTAGGCCCAGGAATTGGGATTAAACGAATTTAAGGCTCTTTCTTCCCAGTCTTTTTTAAGGGCGTAAGCTAAAGCCTGGCGGTTTGATTTATTGCCCAGTTTTGGGTCATTGGTATTAAAGAAAACGGCGACAAAGCGATTTTTTTTAATTTCTGGGATAACTTCAACCTTCTTCCAATTAGACAAGTCTTCTGGTCTGACAATTTCTTGGAGTAAATTGACTTCGCCTAGCTTAAAGCCGATTCTGGCTGTTTTTTCGGTTGGATAAAAATGAAAAACTTTTCCCGGCTGGCTTTTATCTTTGGCTGGCACTAAAACCAATTTTTCGACAATTTGCCCATTTCTTTTAATACTTTTGACTTGATAAGGTCCGGTGCCGATAAAGCCTTTTTTAAAAATAGGCCGTGCAGCAACGGCCGGGAAAGGAGAAAAAGGCTCTTTGAGTTGAAATTTAATTGTCTTTTGGTCAATAACAGTTGAGGCGACATCACTGAACTTCAAATTAATATCACCAGCTACGACAGCTTTGCCGTCTTGCCAAAAAAGATTGTCTTTAAGAGTAAAAAAGTATTCTTTGCCCTCATTTTGAGTTTGCCAATGAGCGGCTAGGGCCGGCTGGGGCGAACCGTCTGAAGCGACTTCAGTTAGCCCGTCACTGATTAGTTTTTGGATTTCAAGGGGGAGTTCATTGATGGTAAACTTTCCGACGATGCCGATTTTTTCAACTTTTACCTGACTGATATTAAAGAGATGATAAATCAAAAAAAAACTACCCACTCCCAGCAAAAAACTAAAGATGACTAACCTTTTTCTTGTCTGCCAAAAAGCCGCCATAATATGTTGATAAAAACGAGCCTTGCGAAAAAATCTTTTAAACATTTTTTATCTTAAAATTAAACTGACGATTGAAGAAAGAAAAAAAAGCGCTGCCAAAACAATTGTCGCCAGAAAAATAATTTTTTCCATGCCCCGGCGGGAAGTGAAGAATTCCGAAGAACCACCCCAAGCTTCACCTAGGCCGGCGCCTCTGGCTTGAATTAAAACGGCCACGATTAACAAGACCGCAATGAGAATCTGGATTAAAAGAAAAACCATCCTTAAGGAATTATAACATAAAATTTATTTAGTTAGCCAGAGAACGAAGGTGGTGATTAAACTCAAAGTCAAAGAAACCACAACATAAGCCCAAAAAATATTCAGAGACATTTGGGGGATGGCAAAACCTTGGTAAACAAAACCCTCAAAAACAAAGCCGGAAATTTTAAATTGAGGGATAATTAAAGTCACCAGCCAAAGAGCAATAACATTAATCAGCCAGCGAAAAGCCCCTAGGGTTAGAAGATTAATCGGTAGGAGAAGAAGACCAATAAGAGGCTTAATAAGAAAACCAACCAAGGTTAAAACGAGAGCGGTTAAAGCCATGGTTTGATAGCCGCCAATGAACTGGACACCAGGAATAAAACGGCTTATCAGCCAAAGAGCTAAAAAACTAATCAGGAAAAGACGCAGATATTTTTTAATTAAGGTCATCCGGATTTATTTAACTATATTTTTTCAAAAAGATAAAGAGGGTTAGTAAAATTAACAAACCGCCACTAACAGGAAGAATGATCTGCTCGATTAACGACCCGACTTCAATCTTCGCCTCAAATTCTTGGTTATCCACCCAAACTTTAATCTGGCCGCCATTGCCAAAAATATTTTTAGTGGTTAGCTCAACGGGAATCTCTTTTGAAGAAAAAGGCGGCATGACTTTGATTTTTTCATGACTAGAAGAAATCAGATTTAATCCCTGACTTTCAATTTTAACTTCAACTTGATAGGCAGCGCTTTGACCGGCGTTCTGAATTAAAAGTTTTCCTTTTTTGTTTTCCCCCCAAAAAATCTTTTCCGGCAAGTCAAAGATGAGTTTAAGATTAGACGTTGATTCTTTCTTTTGATAATCACCGAAAGCCACCTGGACGTCTTTGCCCAAAGAAGCGGGTAGTTTATAAGAGCCGGCAGGATAAGGGGTCTGGCTGTTTTCCCCATGAATGGCAAAGGCGAAATGGCGTAAATCAGTCTGGGAAAAATAATCAATACCGCCAGTGGTTTTCCCCCAGGTGGGATCAATGGGAATCCAGGCTTTTTTCTCTTCATCATAATATTCCGGCCAGACATGAAGAACATCAATCATTAAACTTAAAGGTCGCAGACGGCTGTCTTCAGTATAAGCAAAACCATCCACGGCCCGGGCCGGAATCCCCGCAGCTCTGGCCAAAGCTACAAAAAGGTCAGTAAACTCCATACAAATCGCTTGGTCTGGGTTATTTAAAGCCTGAACAGCGCCCAAGCGCTCAGGTTCTTCTTCAACCCGGGCAAAATTATAACTTAAACTCTCAACGACAAAATTATAAATAGCCCTGGCTGTTTTTAATTCGGCCGCTAACTTTTTAATCTGAGGATTGTCAACTTCCCAAAAAACGTCCGCCTGCAGATTCTTTTCTAAATTTTGAGAATCAGGCAAAGGAAAATTCTGCTGCGGTTTAGCTAAAATTCTCACCTGACCGGTGGCCACGACATCAATTTTCTCCTTGGCTTTTAGTTGATATTTGGCTAACCAATTACCGTCTTCATCAACACGGATGTTAACCGGTTCCGGCTCAATTTTTTGGTAGGAGATTTGTTGGAAGGCCGTATCCGGAGGCAGAGCAATTTCTGTTTCGCCTAAAGAAAGATTAGAATTTTGCAGATGGTAGAACAAGGTAAAATCAAAAATCTGAAAGGGGCCGAAGGTGGCGAGAACCCCACCACCAATGTTTTGACTTTTAACAAAACGGTAGATTTTAAAACCATTTTCATCTTTTTCCTCGATGGGCGAGGGCCGGATAAAAGCCGGATGGCCAAACGAAACGGGGACAGCCAGAGTTAGCTGGTAATCATCAAGTTCAGTGAGATTGGCGATTTTGGGAATAGTAATTTCCCAAACCTCGCCTTCTTTATGAGCTGTTTCCAAACTGTCAAAATCTAAATTAAAAGTTAAAGTTTTATCAACGCCAACCACTTGCTGGTTAAAATAAACTGTCACCGAAGTTAAATTATTTTCTTGTTTAATTTCCGTTCGGCAGGGACCTTCGCCGTCAAAAGCTTTAATATTTTTAATGGCGGTCATCGAGAGATTAAAGGAGTATTGGGAAGCATAAACAGCGGAAATTTTGTTGGTCAGACTGATTTTTTGTGAAACATTGGTCACGCCATCAGAATTGACCTGGTAACGAAAGTCATACTTCGTTTCGATTTCACTCGTGGCCTGGGCTGTTGGAGCCAGCAAACAAGAAAGAATAACTAAGGAGAAACAAAAAAAGAATAACTGGCAGATTTTCTTCACCTTTTTATTTTAAAGGAAAATTTCCCCCTTGACAAGAATTTTAAGTTTCGGGTAATATTGGGGTAGATGCCAATTACTCTTTATAAAAGACAGAGACAAATTTTGGATTTTATCCGCCAATATATTCAAAAGAATGGCTTTTCCCCGACTTTAACGGAAATCGCCCAGGCTTTAGGTGTCTCTTCTTTGGCCACGGTTCATGAGCATCTGGCGACGATGGTTAAAAAAGGGATTATTAAGCGTTATCAAGGTTCAGTGCGGGGCATCGAAATTATTAAACAAGAATTCCCCTCTTCCATGAATGAAGTCGAATTGCCGGTTTTAGGCCTGATTGCCGCTGGCCAGCCAATCGAACCCCACACTGATCCTAATGCTTCTTTTCCTGTTCCCCCAGGCATGCTTTCTGGTAAAAAAAGAGCTTATGTTTTACAGGTTAAAGGCAATTCGATGATCGAAGACGGCATCCTTGATGGTGATTTTGTCGTTATCGAGCAAAAAGAAAATGCCAATAATGGCGAAATTGTGGTCGCCATTTTAGAAAATGGTTTTGCCACCTTAAAGCGTTTTTTTAAGGAAGCCACCCGGATTCGTTTGGAACCAGCCAATTCCCAAATGGCGCCGATTTTTGCCAAAGACGTGCAGATTCAAGGAAAAGTTGTCGGTGTCATCCGTAAATATTAGGTAAGGAAGACCGCCAAAGCCGCTAAAAACATAATAATCGTTGTGGCCCAACCAAAAAAGTTAGCCCAAAATCCGTTGCGATAATCCCCCATTATCTTCTTGCTGCCGGCAATAATCATAATCAAAACCAATAAAAACGGCGCCAACATGCCGTCGAGAACCTGGGAGTAAAAAAGAATTTTAACCGGATTGATTTTTAATAAAGAAATAGCTAGAGCAACAAAAAAAGTTGAAGATAAAACAGTATAAAAGCCCCGGGCCTTAGAAGGTTTTTTCGTTAAACCTTCCTTCCATTTGAAAGTTTCGGCCACCGCATAAGCCGTTGAAGAAGCCAAAACCGGCAAAGCTAAAAGTCCGGCCCCAATAATTCCCAAGGCAAAAAGTAAAGAAGCGTTGCTCCCCAAGAATGGTTTTAAGGCTAAAGCCGCCTCTTCAGCTGAGTTAATTTTAATATTTTTTGCAAACAAGACCGTGGCCGTACAAATAATAATAAAGTAAACAATCAGGTTGGAAAAAATTAAACCCGGCGCGTTTTCTTTAACTTCAACCTTGGCGTCTTTAACGCAAGGTTTATCTTCAATTTCCTCGCTGACTTGCCAGAAGAAAAGGTAGGGAGTAATCGTTGTTCCCAAAAAGCCAACCATGGCTAGCCAATAAAATTTATTAGAAAAAACAATCTGCGGGACAAAAGTGTTTTTTAAAACCAGAGACCAGTCTGGTTTAGCCAGAATGCCGGAAACAATGTAGGAAACAAAAATTAAGGCTAAGAAAAGCAAAAACTTGGTTAAGACCTGATAGCTCTTGAAAACAACGACATACCAAACAAGAAGTGAGATTAAAGGAAGAATAAAGACAACGTTTATCTTCGGAAAAATAATGGCAAAGGCCGTGCCGATGGCGGCCAAATCAGCGCCCATGGTGGTTAAATTAGCCAGAATCAGAAAAATCATCGCCAGAAAAGCCACTTTTTGGCCAAAGCGCTCTTGGATAATCAAAGCCAGACCTTTCTTTTTAACGTCGCCGATGCGGGCGCAGATTGATTGGACGGCGATTAGCAGAATAGTGGAAAGAGGGACTAAAAAAAGCTGAGTTAAACCGGTGGTGGCGCCGACCACACTGTAGGTGGTAATTCCGGCTGGATCATTATCAGCCGCGCCGGTAATAATCCCGTGGAAAAATTTAACAAGGCTTCTCTTCTTTTTATTTTTCAGGGCAGACATTAGATTAAATTTTTAAAATCCCTAAACTAACTAAAGTCACAATAATGCCGGCAATCATCGCCCCCAAGCTAATCATCAAGACGCCTTTTTTGTAAGGAATGCCAAAAACAAAAGCGGCAATGGTTCCTGACCAGACGCCGGTCATTGGCAAGGGAATCGCCACAAAACTGATTAAAGCCAAAGCTCCCCAAGCCTCAAATTTTTGCGAATGTCTTTTTCTTGTTCTTTCAAAAAGCCAAACAAAAAACCGATTTAAAAGGTAAAAATGTTTTTCTAAAAAATTGGTTAAGGGGGTCAGGAACCAAAGGAAAAAAAAGCCAGGGATTAAATTTCCCAAAACCGACCAGAAAAAGGCTTTTAAGGGAGTTAAATGGTAAACGCTTAGGGCAATGGGAATTGCCGCTCGCAATTCGCCAATAGGTGTCATAGCAATTAAAAAAGTTAATAATTCAGGAGGTAAATTGATCATTTATTTTTTCTTACTTTTAAGGCTGAATCAGGACAGATAATTTCGCAAAGACCGCAGGCGGTGCATTTTTCGATATCGATTTCAACCGTCGGCGTACTATAGTAGCCTAAATCTTTTGGAGAAAATTTTATCGCCTTAAAAGGACATTTTTCAATACAAAGACCACAGCCTTTACAAAGACCGTGGAAAACAACGACTTTTTTAAAATCTTTGGCTTTAAAGTCTTTCATCTTTGTTATATCTATTGATTAACGGCTTTTAAATCCAGCTCTTTTAGCTCCGGATTTTTCTTAAATTGTCCAGCCAAACGTTCTTCAAGAGCCTGAATTAGATTCTTTTGGCTGACTATTTGGCCGGCTTGATTAATTTGTCTTAAGACCAAAATATTCCAAGTTTTAACTGGCAGGCCTTTATCTTGACCAGTGATAGCTGGTCCTTCAATAACTTTGGTTTTTTCACCAAGGTAATTTTTAACCCTTTCCCATGAGCGATCAGCCAAAACGGCCAAAATATCAGCTTTGGCAAACTTGGGGTAGACGACTGATTTATCATCTATAATTACAAAAGCTAAGGAAACTCCCCCACGTTGCTCTACGCCAAAATTAGGAATATAAAGAGCCTTTTTGTTTTCCAAAAAAGCCGCTCTGGCCAGGATTTCGGCGATAACCTGAACTCCCTGTCCACCTTCACCGGCAATCAAAACTTTAATCATCAAAATTCTCCTGTTTTAAATGTTTTTTCTAAATCTTGGATTCTTTCAATGGTTTTTTGCGCATTGGTTTTCCAATTGGTTGGGCAAAAGGAAAGAGCTTCGACAAAGGCATAATTTTTTTTCATCTGGACCTCTAAAGCTTTTTGAAGATATTGTTTCAAAACGAGAGGTTTATTGGTTGTTCCTCGAGCCAGGTAGGCTTCCTTATGGGCAATGGTTCTTAAAAGTTCCGGACCCCTGAGGGTAGTAAATTCAGTTTTACCGCCGGGTGTCGTCGCTGTAATTTCGTTATCAACGGTCGTCGGGGCTAACTGCCCGCCAGTCATCGCATAGAGAGTATTGTTAACGACAATGGTGGTAATCGGATCGTTTCTTAAACAAGTTGTCAGAGTGTGTTGCAAGCCAATGGCATAAGCTCCGCCGTCACCCAGGTAGGCAATAACCATCTTCTCGGGGTCAGCCATTTTGAAACCCACAGCGGTGGGTACCGTTCGTCCATGATGGGTTTGGGTAGTGGGCAAATCAAAGAAATCCCAGGCGAGAAGCGAACAGCCGATATCAACCATCAAAACAACTTTATCAGCTATCCCCATTTCGTCAATCACTTGACCAAGCATTTTGAGAACAAGGGGATGACCGCAGCCAGGACAAAACTTATGCGGCTTACTTTCTATCTTATAGCATTTAGGAAATTTTGGTGATTGTTTCATTTTTGAGCGTCAGCGAAAAAACAAACTTGTTTATCTATTTCTTCTGGCGTAAAGCCTAAAGCTGGTTTATTAATTTCAATTAAAGTCGTGTTTAAACCAAAAAGTTCAGCTTTAAATAATTCGGCTAATTGCCCAATGGCTGATTCAATGACAATGATTTTTTCGGCCTTATCTAAAATTTTAACAGCGGCTTGAGTGGGAAACGGTCTTAAAGTAATTGGTCTAAATAGACCAATAGAAAGTCCCCTTTTTCTCAGCTTATCAACGGCAATTTTAACAGCGGCGGCGACGATGCCGTGGGCCAGTAAAATAATTTTAGCGTCTTTAGTTTGGTAATCTTCATATTCTTCAATCTCACTTCTTGTCTGTTGATATTCGTCATTATAATCAGCAATTTTTTCACCAATTTCTTCCTCCAAGTTATAGCAGTTTCTCAGATTAACGCCTTTGGTTAAAATCGGTTTTAAATTGGTCAGGGGTAATTTTGAATTAGAAATCTCTACCTCCCCCATCATTTTTCCCTGATAACCATCAGCTAAAACAAAAGTTGGCCAACGATACTTCCAGGCCATCTGAAAAGCTTTTAAAGTGTAATCATAAAGTTCTTGAAGATTAGAAGTTGAATAAACAATACGAAAACCTTCGGAATTACCGCCAAAACAAGTCAAACGGACTTCTTCTTGGGAGTAAATAACGGTTGAAGTTGACATGCCGCCTCTTTGCATCATCATCGTTACCATTGGTATCCGTAAAGCTTCGGCCATCACCAAAGCATCCTGCATAAGAATGTTGCCTGGGCCGGCGGTGGCGGTAAAAGCCGGCACTCCGGCCAAACAAGAACCGATGACACCAAAACCAGCGGCCATTTCGTCTTCAGTCTGTAAAATTTTTAAGGATTTATCTTTTAAACAAAACTTGGCCCAAGTTTCAAGAATTTCGGTGGAGGGAGTAATCGGATAACCAAACATTATTTTGGCTCCAGCGTCTTTGGCTGCCTGTGCCAGAATCTTATTACCCATTAAAAATTGCTTCATGTCTTTTCATTGTAAGAAGAAAGGGAAAGGCTGTCAATTTTTAAATTATTTTTCTAGGAGATGGTTAATGTAGGCGGCGACTACGCCGAAAAGAGCAGCAGCACGTTCAGGGTCATCTACGTTTTTAAAATTAAACTTTCCCTCCTCTTCTAAATTGCAACTACAGGAATTTCCTTCTTGTAATCTGATGCCAGTAAAAAGACCATTGTCTTTATCAAAAAAAGTGGTATCTAAGGTAAGACCAAATCTCCCCAAAATATTACTCGCCTCTATCGTAAATGCTTCTTGAGAATATAAAGCTTTTCCGCTTTTTATAAATTTTTTAGGGATGACTAAGTTTCTAGGATAAAAACGCCCGAATTCACCTTCAATAGATGGATATCCTCGCTCTTTTTCCTCACCTTCCTCTTTTTCTTTAAGAGGGCTCAAAATTCTAGCGGCAATTTTTTCTAAGATAATCGCTACTAAGGGACTCATAATATTCTCGCTTTTATAGCCTCCTTTATTTTCTCTATAGTATTCCAGATCTAAATAAAGTCTAGAAATAGGACTTGTATTGATGGTTAATTCTCTTAAAATGCTCCCTGAATCATATTTCATAATTCCTGGCTTTAGTTCAAATTTTTCGCATTCTTCCTTGAAAATATTAAAAATATATTCATAGTTTATTTTTTTTAATTTTGGTATTTTTGTTTCCCAATCTTTTGGCAGATGAAGATTTTCTATTTTAAAACCTAAACCGCTACCTTCACCGACAATTGAAGGAATTCTAAATTCTTTACCCCAAACTACTTCAGGATTGATAGATTTTTCAATTCTAATTAATCCAGTTTGTGGTTCTGCTCTTGGTTGGCCTTCTTTGTTCATAAATTAAAAATGCCATTTCGGGCAACTTAATTTTATAAAAGCTGATATAATAAGTCAAATTATGAATTCAAGGCTTTATCTTGTTTCCACCCCTATTGGTAATTTGAAAGATATTACCTTAAGAGCGATTGAAGTTTTATCATCGGTTGATATTATCGCCTGCGAGGATACGAGAAAAACTGGTTTGTTGCTTCAAAAATTAAAGATTGTTAACAAACCACAATTACTTTCTTATTATGAAGAAAACGAGCAGGGAAGAATTCCCCAAATTATCAACTTTCTCAAAGAAGGTAAAAACGTAGCTTTGGTTTCCAATGCAGGAACGCCGACGATTTCCGATCCCGGTTATAAACTAGTGCGAGAATGTCTTAACCAGGGAATCCAAGTTGAATCTATTCCCGGAGCTTCATCGATTCTCGCAGCCTTAACTGTTTCTGGTTTGCCAACCGATAGATTTTTATTTTTAGGGTTTTTGCCTAAAAAAGAAGGCAAAAGAAAGACTACTTTGGCATCTCTGCCAAAAAAGACAACGATTATCTTTTTTGAATCCCCTTTTCGCTTGTTAAAAACTCTAAATGAGCTTAAAAATCTTTTGGGCGATATTGATATTGTTATTTGTCGTGAACTAACTAAGGTTTTTGAGGAAATAAGAAGAGAAAAAATAAGTAACTCAATAAAGCATTTTGAGCAAACAAAACCCAAGGGCGAATTTACTCTTTGTTTTAATATTCTTCCAAAGTAGAAGTGTCACCAATTGGTAAGCCTAATTCTTTAGCCTTAAGAAGCCTTCTCATAATCTTGCCTGAACGGGTTTTTGGTAGCTTGTCAATGAATTCAATCTCTCTTGGGTAGGCATGGCCGGCCAGGTGAGTTTTAACATATATCTGCAGCTTCGATTTTAAGGCCTTGGAAGGCCTCAAAAAGGGCTTTAAGACCACAAAAGCCTTGATTATCTCACCCCGAAGCGGGTCTGGTTTGCCAATCACTCCAGCTTCAACTACGCCTGGATATTCTAAAAGGCTAGATTCCACTTCAAAAGGCCCAACGCGCTCACCTGAAGTCTTAATGACGTCATCAGCTCTGCCGACAAACCAAAAATAGCCCTCTTTATCTTTATAGGCTAAATCTCCGGTGAGATACCATTCGACTCGTCGTTTTACTCCTCGCTCATGGTAAACCAACCCTCTAATAAAGTAACTTTTGTACTTTAGGGGTCGGCGCCAAATGGTTTTCATCATTGACGGCCAAGGTGGTTTAATGGCTAAATTGCCGATTTTCCCTGTTGATAAAACTTTTCCCTGATCACTAATAATGGTTGCTTTAATACCGGGAATTGGTTTGCCCATAGAACCGGGCTTGATATTCATGGAAGGATAATTGGCGATTAAGATACCGCCGGTTTCCGTTTGCCACCAGTTGTCATGGAAAGGCAAACCAAAGGTTTTTAAACCCCAGTAAACGGCTTCCGGGTTTAAAGGTTCACCAACAGAAGCTAAATGTCTTAATGAGGAAAAGTCGAATTTTTTGACTAAGTCTGAATTTTTAGCCGCCAACATTCGGATGGCGGTGGGTGCGGTATACCAAACATTGACTTGATAATCTTCAATTAACTGATACCATTTGGCCGGATCGAAGCGTCCTTCATAGACTAATGTTGAAGCGCCATGACTCCAATTGCCTAAAATGCCATAGCCGATGCCGGTTACCCAGCCCGGATCAGCCGTTGACCAATAGACATCATTTTCTTTCAAATCTAGGACCCATTTGGCGGTCATGTGTTCCAGTAAAATCGCCTGATGAGTGTGGACAACACCCTTGGGTTTGCCGGTTGTACCTGAAGTATAAAGGATAAAGGCTGGTTCTTGAGGAACCATGGGTAAAGATTTTCTTTTAACGGAAAATTTGCTTAAGACTTGCGCTAAGTTTTCTACTAAAACCACTTTTTTAAGCCCTGGCAAGTCTTTTTCGATTTTTTCTACCCGTTGGTAAAGTTTTTTGGTGGTGACCAGAACTTTCGCTCCAGAATTACCTAAGCGGTCCTTTAAGGCCTGAGGTCCGAAAGCGGAAAAAAGCGTGCCGGCCACCGCGCCTATTTTTAAGGTTCCTAAAAAACCGTAGTAAAGTTCAGGCAAACGGGGCAAGAAGAAAAAAACCCGTTCGCCTTTTTTAACTCCCAGACTTTTGAGAAAATTGGCAAATTGGCTGCTTAAGAAAGAGAGCTCTAAAAAAGTATATTTTTTCCTTTCTCCATTTTCTCCTTCCCAATACAAGGCGATTTTATTTTTCCATTGGCCTTCAGCGTGACGGTCAATGGCGTTATAAGCGGCATTTAATTTGCCTTTGGCAAACCAGGTAATTTCCTTTTTCGCCTCTGGCCAGCTAAAACTTCGTGATTCTTTTTCATAATCTAAAAGATTGGGAGTAAATTTCAGTTTTTTACTGATGATTTTTTCTTTCATATTATTGACTTATTGACGATATTAAACTGCGTCCGGTCATGAGGTCCGGTTTGCTGAGATCCATAATACTTAGAATGGTGGGAGCGACATCAGCCAGAATACCTTCTCTTAAAAACCGTCCAGAAGAGCCGAAATGGCGGGAAACAACTAAAAAGGGCACCGGATTGACGGAATGTTCCGTGTCCACCCCACCGGTTAAAGGATCAATCATTTCTTCCACGTTGCCGTGGTCAGCGGTGATCAGACAAACTCCGCCGGAGTTAAAAACGTAGTTAACGACCTTGTCTAAGCATTCATCAACCGCTTCGCAGGCCTTAATACCGGCGGAGATTATCCCGGTATGACCAACCATGTCAGGATTGGCATAATTGATGACCGTTAAATGATAATCCAAGTCGGGTAACCTTTTTAAAACTTCCTGGGTGATTTCAAGGGCTGACATTTCCGGTTTCAGGTCGTAAGTGGCGACTTTTGGGGAAGGAATTTCTACCCAGTCTTCATTGGCAAAAGGTTTTTCCCTCTGGCCGTCAAAATAATAGGTGACAAAGCGCTCTTTTTCGGTTTCGGAAATATGGAGTTGGCGTAAGTTATTCTCAGAGATAATTCTTGCCAAGGGAAGTTTGACTATTTCCGGAGGAAAAGCAATTCTGGTTGGCAGCCCCTTTTCGTATTCGGTCATTGTGACAAAGAAGAGGTTTTTGAGAATCTTTTTTCTGGGAAAGGTGATTGTTCCTTCCGGAGCCTGATAGAGTTTCAAGCCATATCTTTCGGCGTAGGGGTCAAAAGCGGCTTTAGGTATTTTTAATTTCTCGAAATCAGGCAAAACAAAAGCCTTGGTCAACTGTCGCGGTCGGTCGATGCGGAAATTAAAAAAGATGAGGCCGTCGTTGTCTTTAATTAAACCCTGGTCATTCACCAATAAAGGCTCTAAAAATTCATCAGTTTGGTCACGACTGTAGGATTGTTTAATCGCCTCTTTAAGAGATTCTACTTTTTCTCCTTTGCCCTCAACCAAAAGTTCGTAAGCTTTTTGAGTTCGTTCCCAGCGTAAATCGCGGTCCATGGCATAATAACGGCCAATTAGGGTGGCTATCTGACCGACACCAGTTTTCTCGATGGCCATCTGAATTTGATTTAAAAAAACAAAAGCCGAAGTCGGCGGTGAGTCACGGCCGTCAGTAAAAAGATGCAGCCAAACTTTCTTTAAACCTTCCTGGGCAGCTAGGTGTAAAAGGGCAAAAAGATGCTCTAAATTGGAATGAACACCACCAGAGCCAA
>Ga0210017_1001906_pt1 | contig 18061 bp, 15 predicted proteins | sample CryGeyCG2014_020_FD_183966 | JGI IMG/M metagenome (GOLD analysis project Ga0210017, IMG submission 183966) | Groundwater microbial communities from aquifer - Crystal Geyser CG08_land_8/20/14_0.20 (SPAdes) (version 2) | ecosystem: Environmental > Aquatic > Deep subsurface > Groundwater | place... | reverse complement strand
AGTTTTAATATAATGTTTTTATTGATTTATTCGTTATTTTTTGTCAGGCTGTTTCTTGATAATTTTTTAGATCAGTTTTAGAATTCGGGGATCGTCTAATGGTAGGACAGCTGGTTTTGGTCCAGCCAATCGGGGTTCGAATCCCTGTCCCCGAGCCAACCTAGTGCGCGTTTCGAGAGACCCGTTTCCGTCAGGAATGGTCAAGAAGCGCATAGTAGAGTTGGCCGTAAAAGAATGCAAAAAGCATCCGCAAGGGTGCTTTTTGGTTTTGTTTAATTTTTTGTTTAATCCTTTTGACTTTTGAGCTAAAAAGTGGGAAGATTAGACTATATTAAGATTTTATGTGTTGTGAAATCTGATAATAAATGGAAGAGCAAAATAACTATGGATTTATCGCAATTACCATTTCAAGCGAAGACGCTAAAAAGAGCTACAAGCCCCGATAAGTATAATTTGTATCGGGCGGCTTTTGAATGGGATTTAGCAGAGCCAATTGTGATTGAAGATAGGGATGATATGCGGTCGGAAAGTAAGTGGCGTGATCGCGTTGATCCTTATCATCATCAAGTTACCAACCTTATTTCATTTTGTCGTCGTTTACCAGTTACCCTGTTAGCCGACGATGTAGGATTAGGAAAAACTATTAGTGCTGGGCTTGTGGCTAGCGAACTTATTGCGCGCGGAAGAATTTCAAAAATATTGATTGTTTGCCCTAAAATACTTCGCGAACAATGGAAGGAAGAATTAGATACCAAATTTGATATCCCCTCGGTCATAGTGACCGGTAGAGAGTTAATTACTGCAGAACCTCCCGAAGAAAGCGGAGCCGTGATAACGACTTATAATACTGCACGTTTATATCTTGATAGAATAGAACAAAATGGATTCGACATGTTAATACTCGACGAAGCTCACAAGCTACGTAATCTCTATGGGGTAGATCCAACTCCTCAAGTTGCACAGAGATTTCGAAAAGCTTTATCGGATCGACTATTCAAATATGTGCTGATGCTTACGGCCACCCCGATACAAAACAGACTTTGGGATTTTTATTTTTTGGTCGATTTACTCACTGTTGCACGAGGTCATGAAAATCCTTTTGGCAATCAAGGTACATTTGCTAGAAAATTCATAGCGGATAGCCACACTCATGCGCGTCAGCTAAAAATAGATATGCGTGACGAATTTCGTTCAATCGTATACGGATATATGTCTCGTGTACGTCGGGGGGATGCCAAATTGCATTTTCCAGAACGAAAAGTACAACTCCACAAAGTTGATTCAACCGAAAAAGAGCTTGAGCTCTTTAACGTAATTGCAAAACCAATTCAAGAACTTAACTATCTTTCCCAGATAGTAATCTTGCAAGCACTGGTTAGTAGCCCTGAAGCGTTAGTTAAATTATTGAATGGAATGGCAGCTAATGACACTGCACCGAAGCCATTAGCAAACGAGGTCAAGGAAATAGCAAAAGATATTCATAGTCTGGTAAGAAAGCGCTAAAGAAGCTTTTCGTAGCAAGTAGTATTTCTAGTGCGCGCTTTCTTGAAGTAGAAGCGGTTCGTTCAATATCGGGAAAATTTTGCGCTCCGCTAGAAGCTAAATCATGCCCGTGGAGTGGTCGTAAATGTCACCCCGAAGATCTAAAAGATTGTGAATTAACAGGTGTGTCGATATATTTAGAATATATAACCGCACAGATGCCATCATGCTTGGAAACGTTATTTAATCTTTTGGACGGAACTAGGAAAAAATCAGATAAGGCAGAGTTGTGGCCAGTCATAGAAAACTATGTTTCAGTTTTGCTCAGGGGTAGTAAATGTAAAGTTGAAACAGCTGAATTATCGCCTAATAATGAAAATTTAGCAGTCGCATTAGAGGTTCGAACATGGATTGGTCTAAAGGTTCGGCATGTTGGTTTGATTTATTCTTTAAAGGATAACGTAAATATTGGTCGTGTGGTGATAGGAAAACGTGGAGACAAAGGATGGGTTCAATCTTAAAATTATGTCTATGTCTAAAAATTTTCAAAAAATTATATGCCCTCAGTGCAAAGTCGAAATTTCGCTCGATGAGGCAATCACCCATCAATTTGAAGAAGCGATAAAGAAGCAATTTACCGACGAACAACAGGTTTGGCAAGCTGAGTTTGCAAAGAGAGAAAGAGAAATCGTCGAAAAAGAAAAGGCTATTGTTGAATCAAGGCGGTCATTGGAGCAAGATATAGCTGAGCAGATGGAAAAAATCAAAGCAGAAATTGAGAGGGAATTAAGAATTCGACTCTCGAAAGAAAAAGACGGTGAAATTATAGCCTTATCTGAAGAATTAAAGGCAAAAGAAGAAAGTCTTGCCAAGGCGCGACAAGCCGAGCTTGAGCTTCGGCGTGAAAAAACGAAATTTGAAGACGAGAAACAAGCTTTTGAACTTGAAAAACAGCGTAAGCTTGATTTGGAAAGAGAAAAAATAAGGGTAGATGCCATAAAGGTATTTGAGGCTGAACGGCAAGCGAAGGATAAAGACAAGGAACAAGAAATTAAGCTCCTAAATGAACAGCTTGAAGCAAATAAGAAACAGTTAGAAGAAACCCGTGCGGTTGAGTTATCGCTTCGCAAAGAAAAGATTAGTCTTGAAAACGAGAAAAGAGCATTCGAAATCGAAAAGCAGCGCCAGTTTGATGTAGAGAGAGAAAAAATTAGGATGGATGCACAGAAAAAAGCGGAGGAAAATATGCGCTTAAAAATTTTTGAGAAAGAGAAACAGCTTCAGGATGCTATAAAAGTCAATATGGAATTGCAAAGGAAACTTCAACAAGGATCGCAGCAAACCCAAGGGGAGGTTTTAGAGCTTGAGTTGGAAGGATTATTAGGTGGCTGGTTCACTCACGATACTATTGAGCCAGTCCCTAAGGGTATTAATGGTGCCGATGTTATTCAGAGGGTTATTAGTAATTCCGGACGGCAATGCGGTTCTATAGCTTGGGAATCGAAGCACACAAAAGCCTGGGGTGAGCAGTGGATTACTAAATTAAAGGAGGACCAGAGAAAAGTAAATGCCGATGTGGCTGTACTTGTGACTGAAGTACTACCAAAAGATATAAAAAATTTTGTATATCGTGATGGTATTTGGATCACTAATCAGGATTCCATTTTTGGTTTAGGAACAGCATTGAGAATCCAGCTTATTCAAGCAACAACAATTAAACTTGCAAGCGTAGGGAAAAATGAAAAAATGGAAGTACTTTATGGGTATTTATCTGGTACTGAATTCAGGCATAAGGTTGAAGCTATTGTTGAGGCTTTTGTCATGATGAAACAGGACCTAGACAAGGAACGACGAGCTATGACAAGAATTTGGGCAAAGCGAGAGAAGCAGATTGAACAAGTAGTAACAAATACAGCTGGAATGTATGGCGATGTGCAAGGCCTACTCGGTACTGCTATTCAGCCGATTGCGGCGCTTGAGGCCGGACCTGATTTGATTGGCAACGAGGACGAGATCGGAGAAACTGAAAACAAGGAAAGTGATGAGGTTAAAGTTACCGATGAAGATATTGTTCCAGAAGATATACCTTTTTGATTTTGTGGCAATCAAATCAAAAAAACAATAATTTTTAATGCCGGGAATGGTTCATGGAAGAATAATTTTTATTTTTTTTATTCCAATTTTATTGTTTTATCCCTCATCACCAACCTGCTTTTTAAATTTGAAAGCAGGTTGCGCTGTTCTTGAATAACGCCTTCTTTTAAAATGTATTTGGCGTAGTTTCGCAGGTCAATCTCTTTTTGCTTTTCAAATTGGTTCAGCTGAATTCCAAGCACCCCCTTGCTAAACTTGTAATATCTTTCCACCTCTTCTTTAAATTGTCCTTGGATGCCAAGTTCATCAAGATCAATTTTATCTAAAATAGCCGATAGTTGTCTAACCAATTCCTCCTCTCGCAGATAACCGCCTTTGCAGTTTAAATTCCTTGACCTGGTACAGCCGTAATAGACATACCGTTTAACTGAGCCGTCGCTTAGTTTTTTGAATTTTTCATCAGCGGTGATACCAGATCCGCAATGCCCGCATTTCATTAATTTGGTAAAAGCGAATTCTTTACATTCATGCCGCTCAATATTATCCCTGTCTAAATGTTCCCGAGCTTTTAAAAATAGTTCCTTGGTAATAATCGGCTCATATCCGCCGGCGTACCATTTACCCGATCTGACCGGATATTCAAATTGCCCGTAGTAATAATGATCATCCAGTATTCTATAAACCATACTCAATGTCAGATTTTTGTTATTCTTGGTTTTAAAATCAGTCTCATTAATTATCCACCTTAGTAGTTGTCGTCCACTCCACTGCTCATAAGCCACTTTTTCAAATATTTTTTTGATATATGGCGCTCGTTTGGGGTCGGTAAAAACTTTTTTTCCGCCCTTGTCAGAATATTTGTCGTGAATATATCCGAGCGGAGGAGCGCCCGGCCGCCAACCTTGCTCGCATTTTGCTCTCAGGCCTCTTTTGACATTTTCACCCTTGTGGTCGTTTTCCAATTTGGCCTGGCTGCCCAAAATCATGAGCAGAAATTTTTCATTGGGATTATTGGTGAATTTTTGAGTATGAGTTCTTATTTCGATTAATTTTTTTTGGTCCATCAAATCAACCAATCCGCCCAAATCGCCGGCGTTTCGGCTTAGACGATCCGGCGCCCAACACAAAATTCCATTGAATAATCCCGAGCGTATATCAATCAATAGTTGATTAAACACTGGCCGTTGCCCAGAGTCTTTGGCAGAATGTGATTCTCTGCGAATCTCCTTAATCTCAATATTTTCTGCCTTAGCCAGTTCTAACATTTCTTTAATTTGACTATCTATAGAAAGGGCTTGAAGCTCGTCAGACTCGGTTGATTTTCTGGCATAAAGGCAGTACTGAATAGGGGCAATGGGCTGGGTTGTTTGATTGTTTTGATTTTGTTGTAGTTGCATATGATTGATAATTATTACTTACAACTACATTAATGACGCGACCCAGCCAGGTAGTCCAGACTGCAAAAATGCCCTTAAAAGTAGATAAGAAGTAGACAAGTCGTCCTAAAAACTGCTCTTATTTTTTTTCTGAAAATATGCTACTATAACTTTAGCCATTATTTCTGGCTATTTTAGCAATTAATATCATTACTATGAACATTCGTAAATTTTCGCCCGAACGCCAAGGAGGTGATTTTACTAGGAGTGTTTTGGTGCAACATGACCAGCCTTTGCATAAAAAAGCGCGATTAGAACGGCCGCCAATTTATCCGGAAAGATTTCTAGTGCCAGATGACAAAGTCGGCTGGGAAGTTGATTTTCCCGAATACAAACCCGCCTATTTTGTGGCGCGAGTGGTGTTAGATAATGATGTTACTAAAAATCCAAAGGGTTGGGCTGACCCAGAGGATGTTAAGATTGCGCAGAGAGAGAGAGCAATCCATAGTTATGAAGGAAAGGTAATTTTTGATGATAAGGGTAGGCCTAGGAACCCGCGAGGGAGAACTGGCATTGAAGGCCGGGCTTTATTGGGAAAATGGGGAGCTAATTTCGCCGCCGACCCGATTGTCACCAGAATCAATCCTGATACTAAACAAATTGAGATGTTGGCTATTCAGCGGAAAGATAATAATCAATGGGCTATTCCAGGCGGGATGGTAGATGAAGGCGAGGAAGTATCTGCCACCTTAAAAAGAGAATTTCAAGAAGAAGCAGGGGTTGGGCTTGATATGGATGACGCAGTAGAAGTCTATAGAGGTTATGTGGATGATCCACGAAATACTGATAATGCTTGGATGGAGACCACGGCCATGCATAAACATTTGAAGTCTGATTTGGCGGCCAAAATGAATCCCGAGGCAGGCGATGATGCCCAAGCAGTCCGTTGGCTTCCATTAAATACAGAAACACTTGCTAACCTTTATGCTAGCCATGGTGAATTTCTGAAAAAAGCCCTGGATGGATTATATAAAGATCAGATGGATAAATTGCCCGAAGAAGCACAAAAGCAAATTGAAATGATTATGGGTAATCGAGAGAGAGAGTTAGAGGTCAACTAATCAGCAAACTGGCTGGATTGCTTCATGATGAATGGCGTAAACCGCGGTTGAAAGACGGTTTATACGAATCAAGAGTTAAAAAAACCAAAGACCAAGACTGGATTAAAGCTCATCGGGGAACTGATGAAGTTGACATTGCCAACACTGACTATATTAATCTCCCGTCTGACTGGCAGGCGGAAAATAAAGCTTCAGCCGAAGTGGCGGTTGACGAGGTATTGAAGAATAAAGAGAAAAATTTTGATAATAGCTTTATTGAAGCGGTCAGCGCGGTAGTACACGAAAAATAGCTGGAGAGAAACGGGAGTTGGGCACCGCCAGAGCAAAATAAGCCCTATCCTGAATTAGATGAGGCGGAAAAGGATAAGGATAGAGCGATTGTTAAAAAAGCAATTGAAGTTTGTCTTTAGAAAAAAATTAGGTGGGTGGAAATCGGGACCATTCATAAGACGTGCAATCAACCTAAGCCATTAGCCAATATTTTTATGCGCACTACTTCAGAAATTATCCAATTAAAAATAAACCTGATGGATTTTAAACCAGCCATTTGGCGTCGAATTTTAGTGCCAGCCAATTATTCCTTTTTTGATCTCCACGTGGCCATTCAAGATGCTTTTGGCTGGTATGATCAGCATTTGCATCAGTTTTTTACTGATAGTCCGTATAAAAGAAATAGTCAATACGAACGGATAGCTTTGCCCTTGCCGGATGACGAGGAAGATGTAGTTGATGAGCGTAGAGTTAAAATTAATAAATATTTGTGCAAACCGGGTGGCACCATGTTTTACGAATATGATTTTGGCGATAGCTGGATGCATGAAATTGAAGTAGAAAAAATTATTGGTCAAGAACCTAAAGCAAAATATCCTCAAATACTTGGAGGCGCCAATGCTTGTCCGCCGGAAGATTGCGGAGGAATAGGCGGTTATGAGCATTTACTGGAAGTTTTGGGAAACCCCAAGGATAAGGAACATCACGATATGCTGGACTGGCTGGGGCTGGAAAATCCGGCTGATTTAAAATCGGATCAGTTTGATCCGCAGTCAGTTAAATTTAGAAACCCGGTTAAAGTCCTCAAAGAACAAGAAAAAGGGTTTGGGATATAAATTTACAATATGTCAGAGTTTAGTAAAAAAATAAAAGTATTGTCGCAATCAAAGGATTATCCAATCCATGAGTGTTTGATCAATCCCAATTGGCAAGAAATGGGCCATGCCCGGATTATGCTTAGTCGGCAGATGCCGAATAATAATTTGGTAGTTGGTGTCTATATGATTGATCTTTATTGCCTGGGTTTAAAAGATACTTTATGCGACGCGGATTTACACCAATATCAATATGAAGCTGACCTTAAGCCGCAAGTTTACGTTGATGGACAGCCAATCGTCTGCGATTTAAATTTAGCGCACAGTATTATTTACGGCAGTATTGAGTATGCCAAGCAACTTGGTTTTCATCCGCAGAGAGATTTTAAATTAAGCCAGCACATTTTGATACTCAAAGAATCAATTGATTTCCAGCCTGACCAAGTGGAATTTGGCCTCGAGAGCCGGCCGTTTTTCGTGCGCGGGCCTTATGATGACTCGGAGCAGATTATTCGCACTTTGGAAAAGACCTGCGGGGACGGTAATTTTGACGTGATGTGCGAGGAAGATGGCGATATCTTGAGTAGTATGGCGGAAATAGTTAAAGCCGGTTATACTAGGCCGGCTAAAGTTGGAAGAAATGATCCATGCCCCTGTAATTTTGGGAAGAAGTATAAAAAGTGTTGTGGTCAATAGCAAACGAGACACTTCGACCCCCTTTTTATACTGTCCCATTTGTCCCATTTTGCTAATTTTAACCCTGACCCGTTCCCGTTGTTTGTACGGATACAAGTCGCCCAAAGAACCCCCAAAAGACCCTATTCTGGTGGTACTAGACCGACACGCGGAGAATTAAAAAATTCATCAACATAAAGCTGACAAATTTTTTAATTTTTGACCAAACTATGACATAATAAAATCATAGCGTGCGGCTGATTATGAATCTCGGCGAGAAGAATTTTCGTCGTGTAGACAGCTAATTTTTTTGTATAGTAGTTGTTCTTTTGGCAGAACTTCATCTTTATTTATACCGATATTGCGCATGAAAAATCCCATTACAAAAAACCACAAATATATGCCAAAGGCTGTTGTCCAGAAATAATGATCAAAAAACATTAGAAAAAATACAACCCCCATAGCGCTTCCGGAAATAAGAAGCGGTAAAGGGTATCCGGTAAATTGGTCTTCTTTTGCGGCTACCATACGGGCGCAAAAGTAAAGAAGTAGCAACAGCATTGATATGCCGCCGACAAGTCCGAGTTCAGCCCATGCCAAAAAATATACATTATGCACGGGCTGGTATAATGAGATTGGCAGAGAGTCGCGATCAAGTCTTCTAACCTCTTGGACGTAATTACCAAGTCCAACGCCACGCGGAGTATGATTAAGCGCGATATAATAAGCATTACGCATGCTGGCTGAGCGTTCCGTGAATGATATTTCTTCCAACCTGCCATCGCCTAGTATTCTGGTTTTCAGAGGAGCCAAAAACAAAAGCGATAGAATGGTAACTAGGATTATCGCCCAGGCGCCGAGCGCTTTCGCGAGTCGGCGCGTATCATATGTTGATTTATGGGCAAATACCGCAAATAAAAAAATGATGACCCCAAGAGTCGCCAACCATGCGCTACGCGAAAAGGTGAGAAAAATTCCGGAGAGAATTAATGAAAAACTGGAAAATAAAAACCACCTTTGCCAGCTTTTTTCGGTTTTGAGAATAAGATATATGAGCATGGCAAAAACGACCACTAGAAAGCCGGCTAAAATGTTTGGATGCGGCAATGATCCATAAGCGCGCAACAGTCGTTCATCTCCGTAAGCGATTACTGATTCTCCAGCCAGAGCGTCGGCCTGATGCCAAGCCATCCCAAGCCATTTATTGGCCATTACTTCATTATGTATTACCTGCCATATGCCGAGTAACGCTTGTAAGCATGCGCTGGTGACGAATGCTACAATTAATTTGATTTGAGAAAAATTTATTTTTAATATCAATAACAATAATAGAAAAGCTACGACAAAACGGGTTAGCCAGTAATGAGCGATTTCCGAATCAATGGCGAAAAACCATGCGGAGTATGCCATAACAGCGAGAAGGATGATAAAAATTGAGAGACCAATGCCTTCGGCTTTAGAGATGATATTGGTAAATTTTACTCTGATGGATTTTGCCAGCAGAAAAATTAGCAGCATCGCGAGAATGATTAAATCAAAAGCGTACAAACCCATCCTTCCAAATTCAAAGAAATTTTCTCCAACTCTATAATCCTTAAATATCCATCTCGTTTGCCAGGGTAGCACGAAAACAAAAAGATAGAGCATATATTCAAGGATTTTGGAAAAGAATTTGTCTTTTTTTGAAATTTTGTTATTCATATTATCCACTTACTTTATATTTTAATCATACATCATTTCGGCTATAAGGTAAATCCACTTTATTTTTTTTACGGAATAATATAGTATTAATATTGTCAATTACGCAATTTGTTAACTGGCAGATTGCTTACAGCAAGAAATAGCGCATTTATGTTAAAAACAGCAAATAAGTATTATGGCAGAAAATAATTACAAAGATGAATATAAAATAAGATTTGAAAAACTGGCCAAAATAAGGCAAGCTGGTGTAAATCCCTACCCGGCTAAATTTAACAAAGAAAATAGAGTGACAGAAATTCAAACCAGCGCTGACGGAATAGGCTTAAAGACAGCAGGTAGAATAGTTGACTTGCGCAAAATTGGCAAATTAGTTTTTTGTAATCTTCGGGATGAGTGGGGCAGAGCGCAGATAGTTTTAAAACAAGATGAATTAGGCAAGGATAAATTCACATTTTTCATCAAGTATTTTGACAGAGGAGATTTTTTGGGAGTCGAGGGGAATATATTCACCACGCGCACAGGGGAAAAGACGCTTCTCGTTAAAAGATACGAATTGCTTTCCAAATCGCTTTTGCCATTGCCTGGGAAATGGCACGGCTTAAAGGACGAGGAATCGTGTTACCGCCAAAGATATTTGGATTTGATCGCTAATGATGAAACAATAAAAAGATTCAAATTCCGCAGCAGATTTATCAAGATATTGCGGGAGTTTTATGCTCAAAATGGTTTTGAGGAGATTGATACGCCTATACTTGCCAATCAGGCTTCCGGGGCGCTTGCTAAACCATTTAAAACACACCATAATGCTCTTGGAACCGATATATATTTGCGTATTGCGCCGGAAACATATCTGAAGGAATCTATCGTTGGTGGATATGAAAAAGTTTTTGAAGTGGCGCGGTGTTTCCGAAATGAAGGTATGGATCCATCGCATTTGCAGGATTTCACTATGGTGGAGCACTACGCGGCTTATTGGGATTATGTGGATAATATGCGTTTTACGGAGCGTATGTTTGAATATATATTGGCAAAATTAAAGGATGGAAAGAAAAAGATCAAAATTCCGAACAGAGGAGGAGGATTAGTGGAAATTGATTTTTCTTTACCTTGGAAAAGAGTGAGTTTTTGCGAGCAATTAATCGAGGATGCCGATATTGACATTGATAAATATGAAAACGCTGATAAGTTAAGAGAAGCAATCAAGCGAAAAAAAATTAAAATTGAAGATATTGACAAATTAGGCAGAGGTAACCTTATTGACGCTTTGTATAAACTTGTTTCACGGCCTAAAATTATTAACCCAACTTTTTTGACAAATCATCCCTTGGATCTGTCGCCGCTGGCCAGGCGCAGTGATAACAACATCAAGGCCGTGGATAGATTTCAATTGATCATTAATACATGGGAAATAATCAACGCATACTCGGAGTTAGTTGACCCGATTGATCAGGAAGAAAGATTTCGCGTCCAGGAAAAGGCCAAGAAAGATGGCGATGAAGAAGCGCATGGAAAAGACGACGAATATATAGAGGCCATGAAACATGGCATGCCTCCGATATCAGGTTTTGGGATGGGTATTGAGAGGATTGTAGCCTTACTTACTGGACAAACAAATTTGCGCGATGTTGTGTTATTCCCATTAATGAAGCCAAAGATAATTAGCAGAGAGGAACAACCAATCTGGAATAACAAAGAAAATAACTGCGCTGGCGCGGCCGAAGAAGATAAGATGGATTTAGGGATTGATATTGGAAAAGCAAAGGAACTTTTTGAAAAATATTTAAAGGCAGATGTCAACCGCATGCATTCAATTGAATCAATGACGATAATGAGATCTTTAGCTAGATATTTTAAAAAAGATGAAGAAAAGTGGAGTATAATAGGACTTTTACATGATATTGATTGGGAATTGACCAAAAACAATCCAAAAGAACATTGTATTCAAGCCGTGAAAATTTTAAAGAGCGCAGGAGCCACTGATTTTATGATTAATGCTGTGCAGTCGCATTGTTATGGTTGCGGGCAAGGCGATAATTTTTGTGGAGCGCAAGAATTACTTGGTAAACACAGAACATCTCTCATAGAACATGCTTTGGCAGCCGCAGAAACTGCAACCGGTTTAATTGTGGCTACCGCACTTGTTCAAGCTGACAAGAAATTGGCAAGCGTCAAATTGGACTCACTCAAGAAGAAATTCAAGGATAAATCTTTTGCCGCTAATTGTAGACGAGATATCATCATTGAATGTGAGGAAATAGGATTGAATGTAGATGAATTTTTGGCAATCGGTTTGAAAGCGTTGCAAAATATTGCCGATGAGCTTGGATTATAAATTTAAGGGATTTTAAAATATAAACAGAGTAAATATGTTAGATATAAAATTCATTCGTGATAATGCGAACAAAGTTAAAAAAGGCGCTAAAGACAAAGGCATTGATGCTGATATTGATCGCTTGCTTAAAGTTGATAAAATGCGCAGAGATTTTATTCAAGAGCTTGAAGGATTGAAATCAGAGCAGAATAAACTATCAAAAGTCAAGCCGAATAGTGAGACAATAAAAAAATTAAAAGAGGATAAAATTAAAATAAAAGGGCTTGAAGAAAACTTGAAAGATATTGATCATGAGTTTAGCAAATTAATGCTTAGTGTTCCGAATATTCCTTCTCATAAAATGCCAAATGGCAAAGGGGAAGATGATAATATCGTTTTTAAAGCCTGGCGGCCAGATATCGGATATATTGATCCAAGAAAATTAAAATATCCTGTGGATACTAAGAAGTTGATGCCTGAAAAGCCGATCTATGCTCAAGGAATTTTTAAGCCGAGACACCATATTGAAATTGGCAAAGATTTGGATATTATTGATAATGAGCAGAGCGCAAAAGTTTGCGGTTCAAGATTTTGTTATCTCAAAAAAGATGCCGTGCTTCTGCAATACGGAATTTTGGATTTGATGATGAAAAAATTAGCGCGCGAAGAATTTACCCCAATGATCGTTCCGCTTTTAGTAAAGGATAAAGCGCTTTTCGGTACCAGTCATTTTCCAGGGGATCAGGATCAGATCTATAAAATTGAAAACAAAAACGTTGAGGAAAATCAGGATTTGTATTTAGTTGGTTCTTCAGAGCCGTCGCTTTTTGCGTATTACATGGACAAGATTTTGCAAGAGGAGGATTTGCCGCAAAAGATGTTTGCGTATTCTTCATGTTTCCGTTCAGAAGTCGGATCATGGGGAAGAGATGTGCGCGGTATCAAGCGCGTACACCAATTTGATAAATTGGAGATGGACGTAATCTGCAGTGAGAAGCAGTCAGATAAAATTTATGATGAACTTTTGATCATCAACGAATGGTTGCTCCAGGAACTGAAACTTCCTTATCATCTGGTTAATAAATGCACTGGCGACGCCGGCTATTATGCAACGCATTATCAGTGCGATCCGGAAGTATGGCTGGCTGGGCAGCAGGAATTTATGGAAGTGATGACCGACACAAACGCATCGGATTTTCAAGCGCGCAGATTGAACATAAAGTATATTACAAGAGATGGAGATAAAAAATATTGCCATACGGTAAATGATACTGGAGTGGCTATGGGCAGAATGATTATAGCTATTATTGATAACTACCAGCAAAATGACGGGAGCGTTAAAGTACCTGATATTTTGCAGAATTATGTGGGAAAAGAAATAATTAAAAAAACAATATGACTAAAAAAATGAATGTTGCTGTAATATTTGGCGGGCGGTCAGGAGAACACGAAGTGTCTTTAGTTTCGGCCGATTTTATAATAAAAACACTGGACAAGAAAAAATACAACGTCATTCGGATTGGCATTACTAAAGACGGACAATGGATTGCCGGTGAAAATTCTTTGGATTTGCTTAAATCTGGAGATATCCTCAAAGCGCTTAAAGCAACTTTAACACCAGATACAAATATCAAATCGCTTGTTCAAATTTGCAATAAAAACTATAAAGAATTACGGATTATGTCAAGTAATACGAATTCGCATGTAAATTGCGGATTACAAATTACGGATAAAATTGATGTAGTTTTTCCGGTATTGCATGGCACTTATGGAGAAGATGGTACGATTCAGGGACTTTTTGAATTAGCTGATTTGCCGTATGTCGGCTCTGGTGTTCTTGGTTCAGCCGTGGCAATGGACAAAATAACTCAAAAAAATATCTGTATGGCGGCTAATTTACCGATGGCAGATTGGGTTTGGCTTACAAAAAAAGAGTGGCATTGGCTCAAGAAAAATAAAGATGTTTTTAAGAAATGGCTTAATTCTACTGAAAAAAAATTGGGATTTCCGATATTTGTCAAACCGTCAAATCTTGGTTCATCGGTTGGCATTTCAAAGGTAAAAAATCGTGGCGAATTTATTAAAGCTATAAATTTAGCAGGAAGATTTGATAGACGTATAGTGGTTGAAAAGGGCGTTGAAGACATGATGGAGATTGAAGTCGCGGTTTTAGGCAATGGCAAACCGGAAGCTTCAATACCAGGGCAGATTATTCCTTCAGGTGAATTTTATGATTATAGCGCGAAATATGTTGATGACCGGTCAGAAAAAATTATACCAGCTCCTCTGCCGGAAAAAATAATCCGCCAAATTCAAAACATTGCCGTTGAAGCGTTCAAACTGCTTGATTGCGCCGGCATGGCGCGAGTTGATTTTTTTGTAGAAAAAAAATCGTATAAAATTTATTTAAGTGAAATTAATACTATTCCTGGGTTTACATCAATCAGCATGTATCCCAAGTTATGGCAAGCAAGTGGAGTTTCGCCGCAAAAATTGCTTGATATCTTGATTAGACTGGCGCTTGAGAGACATGGGGAGAAGAAACAATTGATAACAAGCATACAGATGAAAGATGAGTGGTATAAGTAGATAAATAAAAATATAAATTTAAATTACAAAATTTTAAAATATTTATTTAAAAAAAAATATGGCAATCATTTTATGAAAAAACCGTCGCCAGATGGTTTTTTAAAGCAACATAAGAAAAAAATTATTGTATTTTTTTATTGTATGGCGGTTATTGGCTTAATTTATCTGTTTATTTATTCTCCAATCTTTAAAATAAACAAAATAGTCGTGAGTGGAACAAATGAGTCTGATATCATAAGTCAACTGCAGATTATTTCAAGGTCGGAAATATTGAAACGTAAATGGCTGATTTTGCCAAAAAGTAATTATCTCGTTTTTTCCAGCGGAGAATTAAAAAATTATATTAATGCCAACTTAATATTAGATGAGCTTGAGGTTGATAAGAAATTGTTGCATACTTTAAAAATTTATGCTAAAGAAAAAATACCGGCGTTGCAGCTAGAAGATTCCGGCGCCAATTATTATATTGATAAAAATGGGTTAGTGACGGGTGCTATTGATTCGACCGCGATTAAATATGATTTGCCAAAAATATCATATGGCACCAGCACGCGCGTAACAGTCGGCAGTATAATCTTAGACAAAAGCGATGTTGGCTTTATAAAAAATGTTTTCGTAAAAATTTCTGATAAATTTCGTGGATGGCGGATTATACGCGCCGTTTTTATTGATAAAAAAAATAGCCAACTCAAATTTTACACAAATGAAGGCTGGTATCTTATTTTGAATACAGAGGCTCTTGTTGATAAACAGCTTGAGAATCTAGACGCGCTCTTGCGGCAGAAGATACAAGACAGGCGAGAGCTTGAATATATTGATTTGCGGATAGAGGATAAAATATTTTATAAATAATTCTAAATTTCTAATTCACTTAACTTTTAATAAAATTTTTAAATTTTTTCAATTTAGAATGCCGAATTAATATTTTTATGGCTTGATCGCTTTACGGCTGTAAATATTTTCTTTTTTTTAATTCCACTGGGAAATATTCCTGTTTTTCCTTATAATCGTAATTTGGACTGTATTTATAATCTTTGCCATAATTCAAATTTTTCATCAATTCCGTTGGCGCGTTTCTTAAGTGCAAGGGCACTCCGAGGTTGCCGTATTCTTTAATATCTTTTTGAGCTTCTAAATATGCTGCGTATAAATTGTTAGATTTTTTACATTTTGCCATATATACCACAGCTTGGGCCAGAACGACATTACATTCCGGAATGCCAATGAAATGACAGGCTTGATAGGCAGCTACTGCTTGCTCAAGGGCGCGTGAATTTGCAAGGCCGATATCTTCTGAAGCGAAACGCACAAGACGACGCGCTACATAGAGAGGATCTTCACCGGCTTCAAGCATTCTTGCCAGCCAGTAGAGAGCCGCGTCAGCGTCTGATCCTCTCATGGATTTATGAAGCGCAGAAATTATATTAAAATGCTCATCGCCGTTCTTGTCATATATTAAGTGACTTTTTTGAAAAGCTTCTTTAATCATTTTCAGATCAATATTCTTACCAAGAGAGCTCGCGTATTCAAGCGCGTTTATGGCAGTTCTGGCATCGCCGTTACTCATGTTTGCCAACGTCTCAATTGTTTTTTTATCAATTTTTAAATTTAAGTTACCCAACCCTTTCTCTTTATTTTTTATAGTAGTAAGAATAATTTTTACTAAATGTTCTTTGTTTAGTTGATGCAGAACAAAAACTCGACAGCGAGAAAGCAGAGCGCTTCTTACTTCAAAGCTTGGATTTTCTGTAGTGGCGCCGATGAGAATAATGGTTCCATGTTCAACATGCGGCAAAAGAGCATCCTGCTGCGATTTGTTCCAGCGATGAATTTCGTCTATAAAAAGTATTGTTTTTTGCCCCAAACGTTTGTTTTGTTCAGCCCGTTCAAGAATAGCGCGTAAATCTTTCATTCCGCTTGAAACCGCGCTGATTTGGATAAAATCGCTTTTTGTGGTTTTGGCAATAATAAAGGCTAGAGTTGTCTTGCCTGAACCAGGTGGACCCCAAAGGATCATTGACGGGACTTTATCGTATTGAATCGCATCGCGCAGCATTTTTCCTTGGCCTACGACCTCTTCTTGACCTAAAAATTCAGCCAAGGTGCTTGGCCTCATACGGTCGGCTAGAGGAGTGGGACATTGAGTGTTAGCCATATATAATAAGGTTAACAGAAATAAATTAAATTTTCAATTTTTTTGCACGCGGTAATTTGATTTTATTAAGATCTATTATATACTTCTAAGTATGAACAAACTCAAGATTTCAATACGTGTTAATAAGTTAAATCAATCTCCAATTCGCAAATTTTTTGCGTTGGTTGAACGCGCTGAAAAACGAGGTATAAAAGTTTTTAAATTAAACATAGGAGATTCAGACATAGAAACCCCAAAAGAAATTCTAAAAGGAATCAGTAGTTTCAAAAATAAAAATATTCATTACGCGCCGTCGTCGGGGATAAAAGAGCATATTGAAGCTTGGATCAAATATTATAGAGGTTTTGGAATTTATTTGGGGGCTGAAGAAATTATTTCTACAGTTGGAGTGTCCGAAGGGATTTTAATGACTTTTTTGGCCATTTCAAATCCGGGTGATGAAGTGATTGTGTTTGAGCCATTATATGCTAATTACCCGGCGATTGCTGCAATGTGCGGAGTAAAACTTGTGCCGATTAGGCTTAAACTTGAAAATGGTTTTGTATTGTCAAGCGAAAAGGAGATTATTAGAAAAATTACTAAAAAGACCAGGGGAATTGTCGTGATTAATCCTGACAACCCGACAGGCAAGGCGTGGGGCAAAAAAGAGCTTGAAATTATCGCCAAAGTGGCGCGGAAAAATAATTTATATATAATAGCTGATGAAACATATCGCGAAATTATTTTCAGAGGAAAGCCTTTGAGCATGTTGTTATTCAAAAACATTGATGATAATTTGATTGTTTTAGACAGCATTTCAAAACGTTTTTTAGCTCCTGGAATCAGACTTGGCGTTGTTGTAAGTAAAAATAAGGAGTTTACGGCCGGTATTTTGAAGATAGCCATGTCAAGACTGTCAGCGCCTACGATTGGGCAACTGGCGACAATACAAATTTTGAAGAAATCAAGACCGTTCACTAAAAAATTGACGGCAGAGTTTAAAAAACGGAGAGATATTGTCAATAATGTGCTTAGGAAAATGAAGGGTGTTGTTACTTATTTGCCAAACGGAGCTTTTTATCAGGTGATTAAATTACCAGTTAAGGACAGTGAAAGTTTTATTAAATTCATGCTTGAAGATTTTAGTTATCAAAGAAAAACAGTTTTAGTTTCGCCAATGGAAGATTTTTATGTGTCCCATGGTCATGGGAGAGACGAAATTAGAATTGCTTATGTGTTGAACGTTAAGGAATTAAATATGGCTATGGAAGTTTTTAAAAGAGGTCTTCAAGCGTATTTGTGCCTTAAGCCATAAAACAGTATAGCCACAAAATGTGGATTTTTGTGATTTTTTTGATGAATATGCTTAGACTGTAGAACAATGACCCCTCGTCAGGGGGTAAAAGTTCCCTTAAAAATTGAATAAAATTGACGACTTATCCTCATCTCAAACAAATGTTTTTGTGCTAAAATTAAGGTATAATCCTTACTAA
>Ga0210017_1001903_pt1 | contig 18073 bp, 17 predicted proteins | sample CryGeyCG2014_020_FD_183966 | JGI IMG/M metagenome (GOLD analysis project Ga0210017, IMG submission 183966) | Groundwater microbial communities from aquifer - Crystal Geyser CG08_land_8/20/14_0.20 (SPAdes) (version 2) | ecosystem: Environmental > Aquatic > Deep subsurface > Groundwater | place... | reverse complement strand
TAGAAAATCATAAAAATCCGCTGAGAGTGTCCTACTCCGCACTAAAGTGCGGAGTTTGACCGGACACTCTCCAATTCGCGGATTTTTAGGATGCAAAGAAAACCTCAAGGTTTTCTTGCACAAGAAATGCACAGCATTTCTTTGTGCCAAAAACGGCGCCTTATCTCTAAACTAAAGTATTGAGTTTTAGCGCCGTTTTTTAGCATAAAAAAATCCACCCCGCACAAATCCAAATTATTAAATTGTTCAAATTATCAAATTATTTATTATGATTTAGCTCAGCGCTGAAACAACTGTGATTATCAGTACTAGCACTGCTGTGAAAACAGCCAGAAACTTGGCTGCCCTTTCTTTGACAGTGATTATTGGCTCTCCTGTTAATTCTGCCATATAAAATTTACACCCCCTAAAATCCACCTGCTGTGGATTCAGCACTGACTTTTAAACCTTTTCCTTTTTCTGCCCTCTGCTATCCAGCTCGAGAGTTTCTATAATCTCTTCCGGCTCTATCCTGTACGAGTTCTTGTTGATTAGCTTGGACATTGTTTTCCTGCCCTCAAAGAAATGATGCTTGGCTATCATGTGCACCTGCATCAGGTTGTAGTTGAACTCCAGCTTCTCCCTGCTCTTCAGGTTCCTTACTGTGAAGTCATAGTTTGCCTGCTGTCCGTAGCCGCATTTCAGGACTTCCAATTCCTTAGGCAGATTATTCCAAGGGCAGCCTGCGTCGCCGATTCTTTCCACAATCACCATGTAGTATGCGCTGGGAAGCTCCTTGAGCATCCTGCTATTCCTTAAAGGTTTAATAAAAGGCCTTATATGGAAGAGCCCTTTTCCACCCGCGCTTTTCTCAAGAAAAGGGCGGTTTCCATTCTTTAACTCAACAATGTTGTAATCAGAATCAAGGATTGTTACAGCATTGTTGGTGCTCCTGTAATTATCAAGCGAGGCATTGGCCATCTTTTCAAGGCGTGATGCTAGGTCCTCATAGGAGAGCCCATATTTTTGCAGTGTGAGATAGTCCTGCTTTTTGATTTCTATCAGGTCCTCTTCCCGCCCAAGAAACCCACCCATGCTATGCCTCCTGAGTATCTCACTAAGCGTATCGCTGGCGCCTATCTCTGCGGTGCTGGAAAAAATGTTGTAAAATGCCAGTCGCTCAAGGTCGCTCATCTCATCTTCTTTCTTTATGGACACCTTGGACACCTCAGACACCTCATGCTTTTCAGGTGCAAGACTCTGTCTTTGCGCCTCATTTTCTTTGTCTGCCATTTCTACACCTTTTTGAATGCCTTCAATAGATTATCGCAACAACAACGCTTCTTACCTGGGAGAACCTTATCTTTCCCGGGTCCTCGCTGGGGTTGTTGTTGCCCTTTGCTGTGCAGTACCAACCCTGCTCGTCATATCCAATCCTGACAACCCTGTGTATTATCATGCCGTCCGCATATTCCGACTCGTAGGAGATTATATCGCCGATTTTTATATCGCTTTCGTTTTCAGGAGCCACCTCAATTGCGTTTGAGTTCTCGTTCAGCACCGGCTCCATGGAGTGCGTAGGAGTGAAAGAAGCCCATTCAGCATTCCTGATTGCAAGTATGACTTTGTCTCCAGTAACATAAATCTGATTTTCAGAAACCCTGTCTGCAGGGCATGCCCTGACTGCCGGCTGCTTGAACACTGAGTCAAGTATTCCCTGCTTTGGGTCAGCCATCTGCATTGAGGTCTTGGCTGCTGCATCAGCTGCCGCATCCCCTGTAACCTGCCCGCCATTTCCGTAGAAGGCTGCAAGCTCCCTGTTCTGGTAATAGTTGAGCGAGATGTCTGCGTATATGCTGTTCGCAACCCACCCCAGCGTGAACAGGAGAACTGCAAAAGCCACTGCCCCCAACCTTATCTGTCTCATAATCACTGTATAGTGATTACTAATATTTAAAGATTGCTATTTTTAGCCACTAATAAGTAGTTATAAAATTAATGGAAATTAATGGAAATCAATGCCGGGCAGAGCATGGGCATCCCTGTTTTTGGGCTGTCCCTATCCCTGAGACAAAAAGGGGGTGCCTCGACGCTGAAGAATAGGACACTGCACTTAGAGAGGGAAAAAGCCCTGCAGCAGCAGAGAGCGCCTCGCCTGCAAGGGCAGAGCCGATTATCATGTTTGAGGTTACAACGCTCGGCGCCTTGTCATTCAGCTGACAGGAGTCCCTCTCTGCCTTCCTCTTCTTCCACTCCTCTGCAATCCCGTATATTCCTGTCTGGCACTCAAGGCAGCCGCTCTTTCCCGGAATGTATGCCCGCACAGCGCCTGAGCATTCATCTGTGCCTGCATCAAAATATGGTATCTGCATGCTAACAGCAATCCTGTTGAGGCAGGACCTTGCATAGGGGTTGTCCACCCCGCCTATTATCATTCTATAACTGCGGCTCCTAACAAAATCCTCTGTTACTGCAATTATGCCATTATTCCTGTCATAGCTGTCAAGCTCCTGCTCAGAGTCCACCACCTTCCCGATTATCGGGGAGACATTAAGCCCTGATATCCTTGAAATCCTGTCTGCAAGCGCCTCTGCCTTCCTCCTGCCCCTCTTTATTGAATCCCTGTCGCAGATGAGCACCTGCCTGTTGGCGTTTGCCAGCTCCACGCTGTCAAAGTCAGCTATGTCAATGTTCTTGAAGCCGGAAAGCGAGAGCGCAAGGGCTGCAAAGTTGCCTATTGCCCCTGCTCCTGCGACAAGCACCCTGTCCTCAATTGAATAGCCTTTTGCCTCATGATTTGCCTCATAATTTTCCATTTTTATTTTATCACCGTAAAAAATTCTCTCAGGAGAACAGAGAGTGTATAATATTTCCTCGTCAGGCATCACATCATTTTTGAGCGGCATTAGAAACTTCCTTGCGATGTCAAGGGCCAGCCCTGCGGCAATGCCAGACGGGATTATCCCCTGCCTTTTTCCCTCAAATAAAAGCATCCTGTCATCAAGAGAATACTGCGAGCTGGATGAGCCAGATGAGCCAGGTGAGCCAGGTGAGCCAGGTGAGCCAGGTGAGCCAGGCATTGCTGCAGAGACAAGGCAGCGCTCGCTGTCTGCTGATATTGAGATGTAAGGTATCCTGTTTTTGCTGCAGTATGCAAGAGAGCCCTCTTTTGAGGCGTAGCTTGAAGATGCATCTATTATAAAGTCAATTTTCCCAAGCCCTGGAAGCGAGCGGATGCCAGCGCACATGGAATCAATCCTTACCATAACGCTCTTGTCAATCAGGTTCTCAACTGCCTCCTCAAGCGATTCTGCCTTTGAGGATGAGCTGCAAAGGAATGAAAGGAAGTCCTCATGCTTTGGCAGTTCCCTTGATGTGTCAAGAATGCTTATCCTGCCCAATCCAAGGGCTGAGAGCCCTGCAGCAAGATAGTTTCCTGCTGTTCCTGCCCCGAGTATCACAGCATGCGCCGAGCAGAGTTTTTCCTGATTCCAGCCTGAAATGCGCTCCTGCCTGTCAAAATGCCCCTCAGAAGAATCATAAGTCTCGAGCCGCCTGAGCGCCTCGCTCACCTTCAGCTCCGGTTTCTTCAGGGATGCTTGGGCCCTCTGTTGGGTCCTCTCTTGTGCGCTTTTCAACACACGCAGCTTTTCGCGTATTGCCATTTTCAAAGCCTGAAATCACGGATTATTTTCTTCTTCCTCTCGTTGTAGCAGATTATCCTGTCTTCAGGGGTGTCTGGAAGTTCGCCGAATATGAATTCAATAGCCCTCCCAGCAACACCCCTAACCCTATTTTGGATTTCCCTAGTTTGGATTTCTTTGCTGCGCTCTTCTCTTATGCGATTGTCAATCTGTTCAATCTCGCGCTTCCCCCTGCTCTTTATCTCTGCCTCAAGATTCCTCGCCCTTTCTGAAAGCGCTTCATCGCTGCACGACTTTGCTATGTATTCAAGCCGGTCAATCTCCTTTCCAACCTCTTGTAAATCAGGCAGAGAACCCTCATGGTATCTGAGCATCATTTCAATTGATTTTAGTGTGGCACTGTCTGTGGCACTGTAGTTCTGCTGCCCGCTGTCCTGATACATCTCTCTCATATTCTTATACTTTAGATGGACAGCTGGATTGTAATTTGAATGGATTTCTGCTTGAATTTCTGGTTGGATTGCTGGTTGGATTATTGGTGGGATGGCATTGATATTCACTGGATGCGCATGCGAGAAGCAGTAGCCGGGCTCAAGCTGGGACTCCTGCTGGCGCACAACAGCTGGATTTGCAGCCGGATTAGCAGGGGCAGGGGCAGGCGCAGGCGCAGGAACATGCGCTGGCTCATATGGCTCATACATTGGCTCTGATAGTGGAGCAGATTTTTCATTTCCTGTCTCCTCTTTATTATACTCTCCTTTATCAGTATTCTTCCTTTTCCTTTCCTTTTCTCTTTTTCTTTTTTCCTCTCTCTCCCTTATAAGCTCTGAGATTGGAACTCCGTCTATCCTCACCTTTGAGCACGCCTCTTCCTTCAGAATATCGTAAAGCCCCTCAACTTGCTTTCCCGAGATTATTATTTCAAGGGGAGCGTTCTCTATCTTCATCAGGCGCTGGGTTGCAGGGTCCTCAAACATCAGCTCGGCATAGGGCTTCCCGCTGCCCAGGCTCACCACAAAGCCCGAGCTTATCCTCTCTATTTCATATGCTTCCTGCAGAAGATTAGGTGGAAGATTGGGCTGAAGATTGGGCAGAAGATTGGGCAGAAGATTGGGCAGAAGATTCGAGTTTTCAGGCGCCTGAATCTCTATTATGCTGCTGCCAGAAATCCTTATCTTTTCCTTCCCTCCCCTCACAATCCTCTCTATTGCGCTTTCCTTGATTGGAATTCTCCTTTCAGAGAGCACAACCTGGTTGTAGGGCGCGACTGAGAGGAAGAGCTGCCTGAAGTTCTGCTCGTCCCTTTGGGAATGGAACGCAGGCATTGAATCGTGGCTGTGCCACCAGCCGATGACCCGCTTTCCTGAAGCTGCAATCTCCTCAATAACAGAGCTGAGCATCCCGGGCTTTCCAACATATCCGTCATGGCAGACCTCCTGGTCAGTGAACAGATAGGCGTCATCAGCAACATCCGAGCCCCTCTCTGCGGCAAGGAAGCCGCCGCACTCAATCTCAAGCGAGGAAAGCTCGCACACCACCCCAGCATACATATTCGCCTTTGTGAGGGCGTAATCTGTTATTTTGACTCCTGAAAGAATTCCCAAAAGCTCCTCTGAAGCAGCTATCCTCCCAAGTTTTTTTGCTATGCTCATTTTGATTGCCCCACTCTGATTGTTTCACTTTGATTGCTTCAATTTGATTCTCTCACTTTGATTGCCTCAGTATGGTTGCCTCACTTTGTCTCTACATTTGAAAACAATGGCTTTTTCTCAGCCAGCAGGTTCTTGTACCTTGAATACTCTCCTGCAAAATTCGCAACATTCAGCACGTGCCAGGGTTTCATCTCAGAATCGTTCGTGTATCCTGAAAGAAGCGTCTTTTCGCCGAATGAGAGGGCCCTCTCATATTTCTGGGGCACTGCGCTGCAGCGCCTCATCTCCTCTGAAAACCCGTCCTTGAATATGCAGATGCTCTCCATTTCTTTATTATAGTGCAGAAAGGGATGGTTGTATTCCTCTATGACAAATGTCTCATCTTTCGGAGGAAGAAGGGTGCTGCCCTGGAATATTATCTCGCAGGCAACCTTCGCAGTGGAAAAAAGATAGCCCTGCCTATCCCAGAAATTCTGGAGCGCGTATTCCTTCCTTGAGTTTATCCATTTGTAGGCATACATCCTGCCGTTGATTTTTGCGATTCCGAAATAATTTCTCTCAAAAACCCCTTTTGAATTCATATCTGAAATGAATTTCTCCACCTGCGAAACATCCAGCGAGGGCGCATCTGCCGGCTTTGACTCCGCTGAGAGCCGCTCGGCTAGGGAGCGCCAGCAGATTTCAGAGATTCTTCCCTCTGAAAAAGCCCCCTCAGGATTGTATTTAATCCCGTTCAGTTCAACTGCTGCCTCCTGGCCGCTCTCGCGCCTCAGCGAGAAAATCTTGCCTTGTGAAGAGAACATCTCATAATTTTTTGGAAAGAATCCTGAGAGATAGATGTCAGAGAGAATCTGCTCAACTGAAGAAGAATGGCTAACCTCCTCTTTTTTCCTATCCTTGTAAATCAGCGAGCCGCTTATTTTTGGGGCAGAAAAAAGCCCGCCCTCGCCGAATGCGAGCTTTGCAATAGGATTCTTCTCAAAGAGCTGTGCGAGCCGCGAGTCATCCTGGCGCTTTGCTGAATTCTGCCTTAACACTTTCTCTGCCTCTTCCTTTGCCTGGGCAATGTTGTCGAGCAGGAACTGCCTGTCATAGAAAAGCGTGTTTCCTGCCGGAAAGGCGGGCCAGCTGCAGCCGAACACCTTAGCAAATGCAAAAGGGTCATCTTCCCGCATGTCCTCGTCCAGCACATACAGGGCGCCATCTGAAAGAATGCATGTGCTGCCCTCAAGCATTCTCTCAAGCCCTGATTTTTCCATCAAAACCGCCCTGCTGTATTTTTGAAATCACTATGTAGAGCCCCTTGTAGCCCACATCCCTCTTTGTCTCGGGGTCGGTGTATTTCGCGTCCTGGAAAAGAGGCATTGCCCTGATGTTCCTGTAGTCGGTTATTATCTGTGTCTTCGCGCCATTCAGCTCAACTGCCCTGTAATCATACTTCGAGTTTTCCAACTCGGCGATGTTGACATTTGAGAGGTCCACAATCCTCATCACAAGCCCGTTCTCCTTGTGGCTCATCGCAGAAGACATGTAGTCCTGTATGTTCCTCTTGAGGGCAAACTCCTCCTTGTCCAGCCCCTCGTCCTTCAGCAGCTCGCTGACAAGCCCGTCGATTGTCATGCCCGGGTTATTCCTAAGCACAGCTGTGACATCCTTGAATATCGGCTGGCACTCCCTCAGCGATATCTCATCATTTATCATCCCGAAATAGCGCTCATCCATCTTTCATCCCTCCAAAATTCATTATTAACATATAGGGCTTTTTTCTTTAAAACACTTAATGCGGAAAAATGAGAAGAATTTCACCCAACCTGAAAATCTTCCGGAAAGATTTCAACCCTAAGGCGCTGTAAAGAAGAATTGAGAGGATGGTAAGTTAAACGGGAACAGCGGAAGCATGATTTATAGAGCCAAAAATTTCTTGAATTCCGATGTTATAGCAAATCACTCTAATTTTTGTATGTTTTTAGTGATTTGCTTATTAGGAAATAACATCAATTTATACAATTATTAATGTTATGCAGAAAAGCGGCAAAACTCCAATCTTCAGATTGGAGATAAGCCGCTTTTAGCACAAAGAAATGTATTACATTTCTTGTGCAAGAAAACCTTGAGGTTTTCTTTGCATCCTAAAAATCCGCGATTAAGAGAGCGTCCGGTCAAACTCCGGACTTTAGTCCGGAGTAGGACGCTCTCAGCGGATTTTTATGATTTCTTCCATCCCGCCCTTATCGGGGCGATTATCTTTTCAAGATATTCCGTAACCGCATTCTTGAGGTCAAGGGGATAAATCTCTCCCGAAGCGTATTTCTTCTCAAGCTCAGCATAGTCCTTGAATTCGACGTTCCCGCCGTACTTCTCAGGGCGCTCAATCCTGAACACATCAATTCTTGGGAATATTATCAGGCGGGCAATCTGGAGTACCGGGTTGTCCTTTACCTCTTTTTCAGGGCAGTATGCCTGCCTTATTGTCTTTTTTATTTCCTCATATGAGTCAGTGACTGCTATGCCTGAGCCGGGCAGCGACTTTGACATCTTCTCGCCCGGGCCCTTCAGCGAGGTTATCAGGGGAGTGTGCACTGCTATGAAATGGTGCCCGGTCACATTTACAGCTTCCCTTCCTATCATGTGCACCTTTCTCTGCTCTATGCCGCCCTCTGCAACATCCACTCCCAAGTATTTTATGTCTACAACCTGCATGAGAGGATACAGAAGCTGGGAGATTGTCGCGTGCTCAACATCCCTTGCAATCTCCTGCATGCTTCTCAGCCCCCTGTTGATTGTGCACTCCTGGGCGAGGCGCATCAGGTCCATCTGGTATTCCTTTCCAAACTCAAAGCTGCTCCCCAGCACAATCTCAGCCTTGAGCCCTATCGCCTTTATGGTCTTCCTCCAGTTCTCTGCCTCGCGCTTTATGTCCTCTTCAGTGCCTTTCCTGTTGAGGAATGCGTGCAGGTCTGCAATGAGAATCTTTACCCTGAAGCCCGCCTTCTCGAAGTCCATGAGCTTTGTGATTGTCACAAAATGCCCGAGGTGCATGGGCCCGGACGGCTCGTAGCCGCAGTATATCGCAGGATGCTGCTTTTCAGACAGGAGCTTATTCAGCTCGTCCTCTGAGATTATCTCTTCTGTATTTCTTTTTATCAGCGCGAGCTTCTCTTCACTATTCATATGCTGAAGTTTGCCGACAGTTTTTATAAATCTTTCGAGAACTGTTGATGTTGGCTATCAATATGTGAGGTGCCATTAATTAATTCAGAATTAGCAAATAAAATTGCTTTTCAACTCATCTTTCTGGGACATTTTCAGCGTTAATTATTCTCCTCATAAATGCTACGCAACAAAAATTTAAATATCCCTTCTTGTTTTTCTTCTTTGTCGAATTTGGAGGCGGCTTGATATGGGAGTAATAAACTCGCTTGAACAGTTGGTAAATAAGTTGATGGGAAGAAATAAGGTGAATTATGATGATGGCAGGTTAAGGGATGGAGTGTTCTATGCCATACAACTAAAACAACACGATTATGATCATGAAATTGATGAGGGGCTCTCTTCAGGACTTAAAAGGTATGTCACATTGGATTTGTCAGAGCTTTCCCGATTCCAAAAAAATGAGGTTATTAATGGGATAGTCCGCGCAGTAAAAAATTATGATTTATGCAAGTTGGTTCAGGTTGCAGGATTCAATAAGGCGGGTAAGAGCTATGTGATAGTGAGCGGGGAAAGCCACTATTTATATCAACGGGCAGCACAAGATGGAATACTGAATAGGATAAAACCCCTTACTGGCAAATATTCTAATGTAAAGTGCATAGATTATTTTGTTCCATTCCCAGATGACTCTCAAAGCAAGAAGTATGAACCAACTGATTTAGGCGAATATGGGAGCACAGGATGTCCGGGTTTATGGATTCCAGAGCATCCTGATGCAAAAAGACTAAGAGAGCAGGGAAAAATAAGGTAAATCACTAAGGCACTAACTTCCTTTTTTAGACATTTTTGAAAAATGCAGTTAATTTGGAGTTAAACAAAGAAAACAAGTGCCTGAATTCTTCAAAGAAAGGCTGAAGATGAAAACAAAAATGGAAAAAATTGAGTCAAGAAAAATTTAATTGCGGGACAGCCTGATCTATTAAACGTGCTTTTATTACGTTTAATACTGAATGCATCATAATAATATTTAGAATTCTGAAATCATAAAAATCCGCTGAGAGCGTCCTACTCCGCACTAAAGCCCAGAGAAACAAAGAAATTCTAAAAGAATTTCTTGTTCAAGAAACGCCCAAGCGTTTCTTTGAATGCACAGCATTTCTGGGGCACAAAAATTGCTTTAGCAATTTTTTGTGCTAAAAGCGGCTTATCTCCAATCTAAAGATTGGAGTTTTGCCGCTTTTCTGCATAAAAAAAATAATTGAGAAAGCTTTATATAATAAAACATTATATTTTGTTATAAATTATTATGAAAGGTGATTTTATATGGTTCAGGCAATTGTGAATTTAGGGGAGCGTGAAGACAGGCTTTTAACAATTGTTAAAGGCAAGTTCGGTCTTAAGAATAAATCTGACGCTGTGAATTTTGTCATTGGTAAATATGAGGAAGAGCTTCTGGAGCCTGAATTAAGGCCCGAATATGTTCAGAAGATAAGGAATATAGAAAAGAAAGGAAAATTCACCAGTTATAAGAATCTCTCTGAATTAAGAAAAGAGATTGAAAATGCGTAAATTCTCAATAGAAGACGGTCTGAAAGCCAAACTAATCAGGCTTTGCAAGCGGGATAAAGTCACTTATGATGCTCTTATGGGAAAAATTGACGAAATCCTGAACTGCGAAGATGTCAATCATTACAAAAATCTGAGAAAACCGCTTCAGGACTTAAAAAGAGTTCATATTAAAGGGCCGTTTGTTCTGTTGTTTAAATATTTGGAATCCGAGAACAAGGTAGTATTCTACGATTTTGACCATCATGACAGGATTTACCGGAGCGCCCAAGATTCAACTGAGTAAATAAAGTTTTTTCTGAATTGAATTTAACATCGGAATTTAATTTAGAGAAATTCGGGAAAACGCTTGGCATTTTAGCAACATAATTTTCCTTTAAACCCTGTTAAACTCGTTTTCAGTTACGAAGTTCTGAAAACCTGCATTCGCAGATTAAATTTGAAGTCCGTTCTATTAACTGAGTGAAACGATACATAAATAACAAGAATAGAATTATAGTTTTCCGTTTAATCTCTACAAGACCACAAAATCATATCAATCTTTCTAGGAGTCCAAAAATTAGTTCCAAACATATTATTTAATTCTATACTTTTCTGCCTCATGATCTTAATGAGAATTACTCCGTCATCAATTTCTAATTTTTCTGGCTTCATTCTTAGTAATTGCTCTTTTTCCGGAAGATCTTCAATATTTCTTAATGCCTTTACAACAAACTGATCAACCGTTCCAAAATAGTTCGGGAAAAGTAGAGATAATAATCCTGACCGCCCAGGTACTCCCATTCCCTCAATTTTTATTTTAAGACCTAACATAATGTTTTCTTTATCAAAAGCAAATATCTGATTTTTAATGTCATAAAGTTCATTTAGCCTATTTTCTTCTTGATACTTTTTAAAATATTTTGTAGTTGTGGCATACCTATTTGGTTGGTATTTCCATCTAAAATATTTGTTTAGTAGAAAGTTATACCATTCTTGTTGATTCATATTTTGTACATTATTTGGTTCTAGATTATCCATCTCTTGTTCTAGTTGAATATTATTTTCGCCAATAGACGCCCAATAGTTGTCTAACGCGTTTAACCAATCTTTTTGATTGGTACTATACCAAAATTCATTAATGTGCATATTAAACCTTTGTGGATATATCTATTTAAATGTATTTGTATGAAAATTCCTCTCTTCCGTTTCGTTAGAACTTCAAATTTATTGAGTTTAACATTTATTAAACGTACTCTTGTTACGTTTAATACAAAGAATGTATTCTAATAATAAATTTAGAATTTTATCAATAAAAAAATAATTGAGAAGAAAGTTTTACTTTCTGGCCTTCTCTATCTTTCCGTGCCTGAGTGCATCTAAGCTCTGCCCGTTGACCTTCATAACCTGCCACCTGATGCCTGAGAGGTCGCCTTTTGCCCTTCCCATCTTTCCGTTGATGGATTCGATGAGGACCTCGTCGTGCTCGTCCATGAGCTTGATTGCGCCGTCTCCAGGGCAGAATGCCGTTATCTGTTTTCCATTCTTTATCAGCTGCACCCTTACGCATTTTCTCATGGCGGAGTTCGGCTGTTTTGCCTCTATCTGCACCTTTTCAAGTATGATTCCCTTTGCCTGGGACGCTCCCCCGAGCGGGTCTGACTTCCTCTTGAGCTCAAGCATCTTCCTGACATACCACTTCTTGTTCCACCTGAACTTTGCCCTTGTCTTCTTTATCTTGCTTCCCAAAAAAAGCCCTGATGACTTGTGCGTGTGCGACATTCTTTTTTTACCTATATGACCCTTATCTTTTCTATGTTGAAATATCTCTTGATTATCTCCTCATAATTTTTCAGGTTCTGGGAGTCGCGCCCTATCAGCATCCCCCTGACCTTTGTGTCCTCTCCCTTTATGTAAAGCACGCCCTCGCGCAGCTCGATGCCTTCGGCCCGCAGCGGCATGATGAGATTCCTCGCAAATTCGGTTACCTCTGGATTAAACTCTACTATTTTAATCTTTCGCTTGAGGTTTCCCTCGAGCTTCCTTATGTTTGAGCCGCCCCTTCCTATTGCCTTCCCTATTTCTCCCTCTTTCACAACGAAGACGAGCATGCCGCTCTTCTCAAGAAAGCAGTCCCTGGCCTTTGCGCCTGTTGCGTTCTCAAAGAAGCGCATAAAGTTCATGAGCTGAATGTTGTATACAATCCTTTGCATTTTAAACAACAAAATTTACTTTTTTATTCCCACTACAGAGATAAAGAACTGCTTCTTGCAAACTGTTCCAAGCTCGTCGTTCGGGATGGCCAGCTTTTCTGTCGGGCAGCCAATAACTCTTGCATAGCTTGAGATGTCCCCCTCTGTCTTGGCTGAGGGGTTTGAGGCGAAGAATATCTTTGAAAGCCCTCCCTTCTGGAGCTCTCTCATGACTTCCTTGGTCCCTATAACAATCTTGTCTTCCTTGAGGTTCTTCTTTATCTCCGCAATCTGGTCTTCTCCATCTGCCATTTTTTATATTCCTCCAAAAATGATTTTCAGCGCTTTTTGCTCATTCTTTTTTAAATTTTGTCAAAAGCTTTGGAAGCCCGGTGCCGAGGGGCACGGGCTGGTTTATCATGACGTTCTCTATCACAGAGTTCAGGTTGTCCGAGGCGCCGAGCATGCTCGCCTGGGCTATGTGCTTCAGGGGGGTCTCGAATGAGGCCTTTGCAAGTATGCTCGCCTTGTCCTTTATCACGCCGTATCTTGTTATGCCCTTGACAACTCCTGTGGAGCACATTGTGTCGGCGACGAGCATCAGATGCCTTATGTCGACGTTGAGCCCCTGCGCCCTCATGACATTGAGGGTCTCATTTATTATCGCCTGCCTTGTCGCCTCTATTCCCAGTACCCTGTTAACCTCAAATATGTCGTTGCTTGTTGTCTTCTGCCTGTCCACGAAGTCGAGCTCGAGCACCTCCTTGAGGTTGGTGCCCGATGTCATTATCAGGAATTCCTCGCCTCTCTTGACAGGGAGCACATATGCAATTCCCTTTATGCCGCCGAGGAATGTGCCCTTTATCTTGTCCTTGAGCTTGTAGAGCTCGTTGAGGTCAGAGCCCTCCTCCTTGGTCTTGACCAGGATTATGAGCTCGCCGCTTCCCTTATCTTCCCTGCTCTTTACAGAGACGCCCTTTGCAGCTGATTTTATCGCATCCTTGACTTTTTCCTCTGTCAAATTATATTCGGAAAGCGTTTCCCTGCTTATCCTCATCCCCACTGCGTTTTCTGCGATGTCTATTGAGAATTCCTTTGCAACCTCGGAAAGCTTTGCCTCCTTTATCTTCATTGCAATCTTTTTTATGTCCTTGCCTTTGCTGTATGGCTCTTTAAGGTAAATCTCCATCATCGGGGTCTTTATGGTGCCCCTGGCGTCGAGAATTTCTATGACTCTCGGCAGTCCTGTGGTAACATTCATCTCTGCGACCCCAGCGAAGTGGAATGTGTTCAGCGTCATCTGGGTTCCCGGCTCGCCTATGGATTCTGCGCTTACCAGCCCCACTGCCTCGCCAGCGTCTATCTGAGCCGCCTCATATTCCTCAAGGGTTTTTTCCATTATCTTCCTGAGCCTCGACTCCGAGAGAGTCGAGGGCAGGCCTGCCTTAACCTCTTCAAGTATGCTGTTTGGAAGCTTTCCCTGATATTCCCTGATTATCTTGTCCATGAAGCCCACCTTTATCTTACGCTCTCAATTATTTTTTTGACATCCACTTTTCCGGCGACTGACCTTGACACGTCAATGCCGTCCTCGCCGTACTTGAATTGGATTATCCTGTTGTTGGAGTCCCTGACAGTGCCGTCATACTCCGCCTTGAGGTCCTGCATTGCGTTTGCAAGACGTCTGTAAAGGTATCCTGATTTTGGGGTCCTGAGGGCAGTGTCCATCAGAGAGTCCCTCCCTGTCATTCCCATGAAGAAGAACTCCGCAGGGGAAAGCCCGTCCTTGAATCCGTTCCTGATGAAGCCCCTTGCCCTGCTTCCCAGGTCATTCTTTTGGAACGCTGAAAGTGTCCTCCCATCGTATCCCTGGTTTATCCTGTTGCCGCGCAGCGACTGCTGCCCCACAAATGCCGCCATCTGTGTTATGCTCAGGAAGTTTCCCCTGGCTCCTGACTTTACCATCACAAGGTCATCTGTCTCGACGCTTGACGCGTTTACCACAATCTTTCCTGTCTCGTTCCTTGCCTTGTTGAGCACCTCGAGGATTTTCAGCTCCACACTCTCCTGGACTGTCCTTCCAGGAAGCGCCTCGAGCTCCCCCCTCCTGTATGTCTCCACAAGGGTGTTGACGTCTGCATCCGCCTTGTCAAGCAGCTTCCTTATCTCCTCCTTGACTGGCTCTGCAAGGTCCATGTCTGATATCACGCTTGAGAATCCGCGGAAGGTGAGGGTTGCAACCCCAAGCTTGAATATTCTCTCAAGAATCTTCAGCGCCTCGTCCCCATACCTCTTATTCAGCTCCCTGAGCAGAAGCCCTGACTCCTCTCCGAGGTTGTTCTTGTCCATGACACCGCACACGAGGTTGCCGTTCTCTATAAGCACATAGCCCTCATTCTCGCACTTCTCCTTCATGCACTTCTCATGGTGCTTGCAGAGGCGCGAGGTGCCCTCAAAGCTGAAGTCAGCCGGCAGCACCTGGCTGAATATCTCCTTGCCTGATAGTTCTGCTTTCTTTGGAAGGCGTGAGATGTCATCCACTCCTGCCGCGAAGAGAAGGTTTATTGCCTTCTCGCGGGGAAGTTTTATCTCCTTTGTAAGCAGGTATGTGCCTGATATTGCGTCCTGGACGCAGCCAATTACAGAGAGCCCGTATCTTGGGCTTATCATCTGGGTCCTGACTTCCATGAGGATTTCTGCCTCTGCCCTTGCCTCTTCTGTCTGGGGTATGTGCAGGTTCATCTCATCCCCGTCGAAGTCGGCATTGTACGGATGGCAGACAGCCGGGTTTACCCTGAATGTCTGGTATGGAAGTATCTTAACCTTGTGGCACATCATACTCATCCTGTGCAGTGACGGCTGCCTGTTGAAAATGGCTGTGTCACCGTCCATTAGGTGCCTTTCCACAATGTATCCCGGCTGTATCTCTTCAAGGAGCTGCTCCTTGGTCTCTTCAGTTATCTTCTTCTTCTTGCCGTCGGGCCTCACTATGTAGTTTGCCCCGAAGAGCTTTGAGGGGCCGCTCTCCACGAACTTCTTGAGATAGTCAATGTTCCAGCTTGTCACTCTTTCAGGTATTGTGAGTTTCATGGCGATTGATTCAGGGACGCCGACCTCGTCGAGTGCTATGCTCGGGTCAGGGCTTATCACTGTCCTTGCCGAGAAGTTTGTCCTCTTTCCTGCGAGGTTGTGCCTGAGGCGCCCTTCCTTGCTCTTTATCCTGTCAGTGAGGGTCTTAAGCGGCTGCCCGCTCCTGTGCCTCGCAGGGGGAAGCTGTGCTATGTTATTGTCAAAGAATGTTGTTATATGGTACTGGAGGAGGTCCCAGAGGTCCTCAACTATTATCTCAGGCGCGCCTGCGTTTATGTTCTCGTAGAGGCGCTGGTTTATCCTCACTATGTCGCCCAGCTTGTGGGTCAGGTCATCCTCGCTCCTCTCCCCTGATTCCAGGGTTATGCTCGGCCTCATTGTGACCGGCGGTATCGGGAAAAGCGTGAGTATCATCCACTCGGGCCTTGCTGCCTGTGGGTTGAACCCGAGAAGCTCGCAGTCATCATCAGTAACTTTTTCAAGCCTTATCCTCACTTCTATTGGCGAGAGCCTTTTCTCGTCCTCTATGAATGAGGTCGGCTTCTCTATGCTTATCTTGCCATGCTTTACTTTGCAGTAAGGGCACTTGTCAACTTTCCTTGCGGCTAAGATTGCCTCCTCCACTGCAGCCATGACTGCCTCCTCATCGTGCGTTTCCTTAACCTTCCTTATCTTCGCCCTGAAGAACGCTATCTTTTTCTCGTCGAGAAGTATCCTGCCGCAGCTCCTGCATGTAGCCCTTAGAATTGAGTATATCGGTCTTACATACTTCACGTGGACAGCCGGCCTTGCCAGCTCAATGTAGCCGAAGTGCCCTGTGCATTCCTTGAGGTTGCAGCCGCAGGTCTTGCACTTAAGCCCGGGGTCGATGACTCCCATCCTCGTGTCCATCAGCCCGCCGTCGACAGGGTATCCTTCCTTGTCATAGAGCTCAGGCGTGACAACCTTGACTGCAGCCATCTTTTTTATGATTTTCGGGCTTTCCATCCCGAATACAATCTTGTCTATCTTCTTGTAAAAATAACCGGTTTCATATTCTTCCATTTTATGCCGTCCCTCTCATTAAGCGTGAATTTATTCATACTTGCTTTTCAGCACGAGCTTCGGGTAGATGCACATGGATTTCAGCTCGTCGAGCAGCAGCTTGAAAGCATAGCTCATCTCGATGTCTGAGACCTTGCCCTCGTCCCCGCACACAGGGCAGTATGACTTCTTTCTGTAGCGGTCGCTCACTGCTATGAGCCCGCAGTTCTCGCATACAGGCACAACAGTCCTGTCAGAGTCGAACCTTTCCTTGAGGAGCAGGGATGTGCCGTGCGCCACAAAGCAGTCCTTTTCCATCTCTCCCAGCCTGAGCCCGCCCTCCTTTGCCCTTCCCTCAGTGGGCTGCCTGGTGAGGAGCTGTATCGGCCCTCTCGCCCTTGCATGTATCTTGTTTGCCACCATGTGCTTGAGCTTCAGGTAATACATCTCGCCGATGAATATCCTTGCCTCGTAAATCTCGCCTGTCTCCCCGCTGTACATTGTCTCTGTGCCGTTGTCCCTGAATCCCATAGAAAGAAGCTCTGCCTTCAGCTTGCCCTCAGGCTCTGAGTCGAATGTAGTGCCGTCCACATACCTTCCTGACAGCGAGCCAACCTTTCCGCCTATTGACTCTATGAGGTGCCCCATTGTCATCCTGGATGGGATGCTGTGCGGCGAGAATATTATGTCAGGGGTGATTCCAGATGCTGAGAACGGTATGTCAGCAGGGTCAACTATGAGCCCCACAACCCCCTTCTGCCCGTGCCTGGATGTGAACTTGTCGCCTATTTCAGGCACTCTCTGGTCCCTTATGTTGACCTCGACAAACCTGTTGCCTTCCATGTTTTCGGTGAGCATGACAAAGTCGACTATTCCTTCCTCCCCATGCTTCACTGAGACAGAGCTTTCCCTCCTCTCGCTTGAGGAGACGTTGAACTGCTCCAGGCTTGAGAGGAATCTTGGCGGGCTTGTCTTCCCTATCAGGACATCGTCCTCCTTTATTTTTATCTCAGGAGAGATTATCCCATCTTCTTCAAGATATTTGTAAACGTCCTCTGATTTGTATCCCTTGACTTCCTTGTCAGGAATGCAGATGCTGTCAGTGAGTCCGCCGGGGTATCTCAGCTCCTCTGCAGCAGCAGGTCTGTAGTAGGTGCTCCTTCCGAAGCCCCTGTCGAGGGATGCCCTGTTGATTATCACGGCATCCAGCATGTTGTATCCCTTGAAGCTCATTATCGCGACAACTATGTTCTGCCCTGAGGGGTGCTTCTCGTAGTGCGACATCTCTGTCATCATTGTGCTTACAATGGGAACCTGCGGGTAGTGGAGAATATTGGTGTCCATGTCCATCCTTATGAGGAAGTTTGCGGCATAGAGCCCAAGCCCCTGCTTCTGGTTTTTTGAGCCGGCGTTAAGCCTTGCGCTCGGGTCGTGGTTGCCGTAGGGGACAAGCGATGTGCACAGGCTCACCATTGCAATGGGCATTATCTCCATGTGGGTGTGCTCAGGGGTGAGCTCTTCCTCAGAGAATGCGACAAGGCAGTTTTCTTCCTCTGCAGCGTCGATATACTCAATTATTCCCTGCTTTACCATCTCAGCCCAGGAGAGCTCGTTGTTCTGCACCTTTTTCATGAGCTCTTCTGTGAAAAGGGGCTTGCCGTTCTTGACAACAATCAGCGGCCTCCTCAGCCTTCCCCTGAACGCCTCTATCTGCACTTCCCTGGTCCTGTCATTGTAGTAGACGTTCAGCTCAGGGGAGAGCAGCCCCTTTCTCCTCGCCTCTATTACCTGCCCA
>Ga0210017_1001902_pt1 | contig 18076 bp, 16 predicted proteins | sample CryGeyCG2014_020_FD_183966 | JGI IMG/M metagenome (GOLD analysis project Ga0210017, IMG submission 183966) | Groundwater microbial communities from aquifer - Crystal Geyser CG08_land_8/20/14_0.20 (SPAdes) (version 2) | ecosystem: Environmental > Aquatic > Deep subsurface > Groundwater | place... | reverse complement strand
GGAGAATTTATGATCTCTCAAAACCTCCGCGAAAAACGGTTTCTCCCCAAGCCCTTTTGCAATCGAACGATTGCGAGTGGCGATTAGGAGAATCGGGGGGATTAGACAAATCACGCCGACAAGGGAAAAAACGAAAATTTCGGACGGAGAAAGCTTTCGCATCTTGGACTCTCCTTGCTTAGATTAAGCGGCTAGGCGCGGCTTACATACTCTCCTGTTTGGGTATTTACAATTATAGCTTCTCCGGATTTTATAAACAAGGGTACTTTAACTGTTGCTCCCGTTTCTATTTCTGCGTCTTTATACACAGTTGTCGAAGTATCGCCAGCGTATCCCGGCTCGGTATACACAACTTTAAAGGGGAGTTTTAAGGGTAACAGGGGGGTTAGGGGGGATTGGTCAAAGAAGGTAACGGTAACCTCTACTTCCTCTTTTAGAAATTGGTCGCTTCCGTCAAAAAGATCAAGGGGTATTTCCACCTGTTCAAAAGAAATCGGATCCATTAGATACACAAACTTTTCGTCTTTGTAAAGATAATTAAAAGTTTTTCTTTGGATATAGGCTTCTTCTACCTTGGCGCCATTGTTTAAGGTGATTTCCTTAACCACCCCACTTTTAAGGTTTTTGGTTTTAACACGGATAGTAGCGCCGCCGCGGGCGCTTTTAACATGCTTATAATCAAGCACAAGTTGTGGATTGTCTTCGTGGATAAAAACGATACCTTTGCGAAGTTCGGTTGAGGAAAGCATAATTGTGCTATTATAGCCTAATGACACCAGAAATTTCAACCCTCTCAAACGGCCTGCGCGTTCTTTCCGTTCCCAATAAATCCGTAGAAACTGTTAATGTGATGTTTTTAACATCGATTGGAAGTAGGGAAGAGGAGGACCGTAATTTGGGAATAGCGCATTTTTTAGAACACATGGCCTTTAAGGGCACGCCAACCCGTCCAAATCCTATCGAAATAAACCGGGAAATTGAGCGGCTTGGCGCCCGTACTAACGCTTTTACTTGGCAGGAATACACGGGATATTTTATCCAAGGAAACAAAGCGCATTTAGCAAAATATTTAGATATTCTTTCTGATATTTATCTTAATTCCACCTTTCCGGAAACAGAAATGGAAAAAGAAAAAGGAGTAATTATCGAGGAGATAAAACTTCACAAAGACGAACCAATGTACCGCGCTTCCGATCTTTTTTTTGCTGCAACCTTTGGGGGAACCGTTCTTGGAAGATCTATTTTGGGATCGGAGGAAACAATTAAAAAGATGACAAGAGAAGATTTTGTGGAATTTAGGGGGAAGCACGCGCCAGAAAATACTATTATTGCGGTTGCTGGCAATACAAATACCGAAGATGTAATAGAGAATGTCGACGAGATCGGAAGGTGGAAGGTAGAAGATAGAAGGTGGAAAATAGAAGATAGAAGATGGGGGGTAGAAAAAAACAGAAAGACGGAACTACTTTTGGAAACCAGAAAAAGCGAGCAATCTCATTTTAGGCTAGGAATTAAAACATGCAATCTATTTTCCAATCTTGTCCCAGTGTGTGATGTTTTAAGCGCCCATATTGGAAGCGGTTTAGGAAGTATGATGTTCGAAACTTTGCGGGAAAAAATGGGAGCCGCGTATTACTGCGCAAGCTCCGATATTTATTATAAAGATGTCGGAGTTTTAAAATTGTCCGCTGGTGTGGCCACCAATCGGTTGGAAGAAAGTTTGAAAAGGGTAATAGAGGAAATAATGGAAATTGGGGAAATTGGCATTGGGGAGAAACAGCTTGAAAGGGCAAAAGAATACATAAAAGGTGGATTATTTATGGGGATGGAAACAACCGAAGGCGCTAACGGATATTACGCATTTGATTTACTTTTAAAAGGAAGGTTGGAAGAACCTGTCTCTTACGCTCATAAGATAGATCTAGTAACAAACGAAGACATCATTAAGTTTGTGCGGAGTATTTTTAAGCCTGAAAATTTAAGTTTAGCGGTGGTGGGGGATTACAGTGACAATGTGAAACTTACCAGTTTGTTAAGGCTCTGGTTAAGGCAAGAAAGCGGGTAGTACCCGAAACGGGTACTACCCGATATTTAATCATGGAAAACAATAGCTTCCCTGAAATTTGGGAGGAACTAAAAAACTCAAAAAGCGTATTAATCCCTTTGCATATTTCTCCAGATGGGGATTCTTTTGGTAGCGCGCTTGTGATGTATTATATTCTTACGGACATGGGAAAGAAAGTTACGGTAACCTCCGCGGAGAAGATCGGGGGTTTCTACGATCTTTTAGATGAGTACAAAATTGTTAAATGGGAGGTGGATGTGGCCCAACTTGATTTTGCCGAATTTGATACAATGATATCCCTAGATGTCTCCGACCCTTTCCGGTTTTTAAAAGACGGGGAGATAAAAGGATTTACTTTTCCGTCTGATCTTAGGATTATTGTCATAGATCACCATCCGGGCTTTAAGTATTTTGGCGCTTTAAATTTGCATTATCCGGAGTATTCCTCCACGGCGGAGATTTTAGATGATCTAATCTCCAATTTTAAATTTAAAATTTTAAATTTGAAATTTAAAGCATCAAAGATGCTTTTACTGGGGATTCTTTCGGATACTGGGTTTTTGCGGTGGGCGGTGCGTCCGGAACTTTTTGAAAAGGTGTCGCGCCTTATGAGAGAGGTCAACTATCAGGATTTATGGAATACGATGCTTTACAATGTGCCTGAGGGTAACAAGAGATTTCAAGGTCTCGTGCTAAAAAACGTGGTTTATAATGCGAGAGGAAGATTTGTTTACTCCAAAATAACGCTTGCCGAAATGGAGCAACTGGGGATACCAAAAACCGAAGCGGGCGGGGGATCGGATTTGCTAAAAGATGTCAGGGGATACGATTTTTCTTTTACAATTACCGAGAAAGAGCTTGGAAGAGTTATGATTAGCTTTAGATCGCAAAAGGGAGTAGATGTAAGCGTATTTGCGCGGGCGCTTGGAAATGGGGGTGGTCACAAGGCGGCGGCAGGAGTGCTCCTTGCCGATGTTTCGGTAGACGAAGCGGAGAAGTTGGTGTTGGAAGCAATTAAAAATTCTAGCCGATATGTGGTTTGAAGTCTTTTTTACAATTGGGATCCTCGGCGCTTTGTACAATATCTATTTTTTGGCAAAGCGTGAGGGCTTTCTGGAAGAAAAAGTTGCCGACCTTTTAGTTTTGTCCAGCGCCTCCTTTCTTTTTGCGGGGAAAGTATTTTTTATTTTGCTTAATCCCAGAATCTATGGATACTACAACCTATCTTCCATATTAAATTCCGGGTACGATTTGTTTTTTGGTATTGCCGCGGCGTTTGCCACCAGCTACATCTATATAAGAGTAATTAACAAATGGTCATTAAATAAAGTTGCCGACATCTTGGCAAAAGGCATAAGTTTTTTGGCGGGGTCTTTTTTTATCGGATCCTTTTTTGAAGATGGAAACTCCTCCTTTCTTTTTTTGGGTGGCCTGTGGTTTTTGGTTTTTTTCCTTTTTAATTTTTTGGAGAGGGTACATTATGTTGGAGCAAGCCCCAAAAATTTTAGTGTAAAGAGAGTTACAGGCTGGGCAGTTAGGAGTCTTCACATGCGCGTTTTTTTAATGGCGACCGCCTCGATATTTTTCCTTTATAACGCCTTTAGCCGGCCTCCATTATGGAAAATTAAATCGGTCTTGTACGGCGTACTTTTTTTAAGTACAATCGTTAGTATGACAAAAGATCTAAAAGAGGAAAATTTAACAAGCAGGGTTAAGGAAACCCTTCTTTTTGAAAGAAAAAAGGTAGAAAAAGAAGAGAAGGAGTTAACAAAAAATGATCCTTATTTTGTAAAAGGACGGGATGTGGAAAATGCTGAGGGAGGCGATGAGGTAATGGATGATTTGGGACACCGCGAGGTGGATATGCAAAAAAATCTTTACGCAAAGCTAAAAATAAGAATTGATAAAACGCTGGCCTTGATTAATCTTGGGAGGTATGGGAAGTGCGAAAAATGCGGAGGGGGGATAGAAGTGGCGCGGTTAAAAGCTAACCCATACGCGATCACTTGTGTATCTTGCTCACTTAAAGGTAAGTAGTATCAAGTAAAAATAACAACCACCAGAGAAAACAGAAACACATTCTCTCTGGTGGTTTTTTGGTGCTTCTACAGAATGCGGTATATCAAAAAATCTCTGGATTGCACTTCAAGATTAACCGCCTTCGCAATATCAATGATGTTTCTGGGAGGGGGGCTGATCTTTGTGTAAAATAAAAGCTTCCTCGGCCAGCCCGTTACATAAGCGCCGTTATGGTTTTTTCCACAGGTATCTCTCCTTGATTTAGTGGATTAGTTTTGATCGGACGATTATAGCAAAATACGGGAGTAGTGTAAAATACAGACATGACCGAGCCAAAGATCATTTTTGAAGACGAATATATTCTTGTTATCGACAAGCCACATGGTGTTGTAGTTAACCGTTCCGAAACTCAAAAGGAAGAAACAATACAAGATTGGTTATCCATAAGGGCTGGTTCAAATAAGACCAATAAGACTAATTCTACTAATATTACTAATGAAATTTATGACAAAACCAAAGAATACTATGAGAGAGCGGGTATTGTGCATCGGCTGGACAAAGATACAAGCGGAGTGTTACTTATCGCAAAAAATCCTGAAGTATTTGCCAATATTCAAAATCAATTTAAAGAGAGAGAGGTGGTTAAGGAATATATCGCCCTCGTTCACGGAGATTTAAAAGAGAAGCTGGGCCGGACCAATTTTGTCTTTACGATAGATGCTCCTATTGGAAGAAATCCCAGAAACAGAATGAAATGGGCGGTCGTTGAGGGGGGAAGGGAAGCCCTTACAATTTTCAATTTTCAATTTTCAATTGTTAAGGACCAAGGTTGTTTCTCTTTAATTAAATGCAAACCCAAGACGGGGAGAACGCATCAAATTAGGGTTCATTTGACAGCATTAGGATATCCTATTGTTGGCGATCCCTTGTACCTTGGTAAAAAGATCCGTACAATGGATCTTGAGTGGTGCCCAAGGATGTTTTTGCACGCTGTAAAGCTTGGAATTACACATCCAGTTAGTGGAAAGGAGGTGGTTTTTGAGAGTTCGTTACCAAATGAACTTCAGATATTAGTTAAGAATTAAGAATTAATAATTTAATTAATAATTAAGAGTTATGGCTTATTCATTATTCTAAACTCTTAATTAGATTCTTAACTCTTATTTCTTAATTCTAAACTTTAAAATTAATTTCTATACAATGTTGCCGCCCTTAATCTTACAAATATCCCTTATTATTGCCTGCGCGTTTGTGGGAGGTTTTGTGGCTCACAAGCTCCGCCTCTCCGTTATTATAGGATACATTTTTGTGGGCTTTATATTAGGAGCAGTATTTTCCAATAATCTGGAAGGACAAGAATTTTTAAGTTTCTTTTCGGAAATCGGTATCGCCCTCTTGCTTTTTACCTTGGGGCTGGAATTTAATTTTGACCATATTAGATCCGTTGGAAGACCGGCGGCTCTTGGCGCTTTTTTTCAAATAGTAATTGTTACCACGGCAGGCTTTGTTACCCTTCCGGCAATAATGAGCATTTCGTATACTCAAGCCCTTTTTATTTCTTTTGCGGTAAGCCTTTCCTCTACCGTTGTCGTTTCCAAGATCCTTTATGGAAAGGGGGATTTAACAGCCAGTTACGGCGAGCTATCCTTAGGTTGGTTGGTAACACAGGATTTAATGGTGCTTCCCATTTTGGTTATTTTAAGTTTGGCGGGTGGGGGCATTCACGGAAACGGTGTTTTTCAGGTTGCAGGCGAGATATTTACTCCTATAATAAAAGCCCTTTTTGTTTTATACATCACATTAATTTTAGGCCGGAAACTGATTCCGTATTTATTTAAAAAATTAGCGCTCGTAGAAAGTAGCGAGCTTTTGCTTTTGGCTAGCTTTTCCTTTGCAATCCTTTTTGCCTACTTTGCCAATTTTCTTGGAGTAACCTTTGCGGTGGGAGCTTTTTTAGCAGGGTTGGCCCTAAGTAGCGCGGTTATTAATCACGAGGTTTTTGCGCAAATAAGGCCGTTACGCGATTTGTTCTCCTCGATATTTTTTGTTTCCATAGGACTTTTGGCTGTGCGGAATTTTCCAATATCTAATATCCCTTTAGTATTAGTTCTTTTTGCGGTCGTCGTTGTTCTTAAGATTCTCTCTGTATTTTTTATCTCTCTAAAATTTGGTTTTCATACCAAAGTATCGTTTTTAACTGCCACGGCGCTTTTTGGAGTAGGGGAGTTTTCTTTGGTAATAGGAAAACTTGGAAGCGACACTGGAATTTTGGACCAGTCTTTGTTTAATGTTCTTGTGGCAACCACGGCCCTGACTTTAATAGCAACACCGTTTTTATCGCGCGTATCCAAACCTCTTTATAAAAAGATTTTCGGGGCGATAAAGATCCGTTTTCCGCGAGCTTACGGAAAGTTTTTCTATAAAAACGATCACGGAAAATCCTTCCCCTTGGAAAAAGAAGAGGATATGGCCAACCATATAATTATTGTAGGGTATGGCAGAGTAGGAAGGGAGTCGGCACGGATATTTGATTTTGCCAAGGTGCCGTATGTGGTAATTGATTACAGCCTTAAGCATTTAAAGGAACTTAAAGGGAAAGGAAGACCGTTTGTGTATGGAGATGCCGTTAACGAGGAGATCCTTACTGTGGCGGGGGTAAAAACCTGCAAGGCAATAGTTATTGCAATTCCTGACGCTAGGGATAGCGAACTTATTTTAAATCATTGTTTGCGTCTTAATCCTACAGCTAAATTTATTGCCCGTGCCCACAGAGATTGCGATGCGGCCCGTCTTAAAGTCCGGGGCGTTTCATCTGTAGTGGAACCGGAATTTGAAGCTTCGTTATCTCTTGTAAGACATGCCCTTTACAGCATGGAAATGGGAATAGAGGAAATAGAAACCCTTCTTGCCAAAGCCCGTCGCGGCTACAGATTCTAAATATCACCGCTAGTGTTCTATCTTCGCGTAATGACAACCCCATCCATTTAAAACCTCCCATAGCTGGGAAGTTGACTACTATGGGGTACAGGTGATAGTAAACTGAACATAGAAGCGATACCTTGGCATTAGTATTGTGATGGCAATGCCTCTAAAACGCCGTCACAAAAAGGGACCCGTATCTTGGAAGAAAGCCAAAACAGCAAAGGTTCTTTTTAGAAAGATTAAAGTGCTTTTTTTTGTTGTTGCGTGCGCATGCTTGATCGTTCTAGCTGTTGCAGGAGCCAGTTCAATAAAGCTTCTATCCACTAAGTTTGCCTCCGCAGTTAACTCTCCTTTTAGCCTTCCAGGTAGTTGGGATAGACAATCTCCGCTTAACATTCTTGTAGTTAACGATCGCGGTTATGGAATATTGCGAGCCATTCCGGAAACAAATTCCATAATCTATCTTAAGATGCCACAAGGGAGAGAAAAAAGACCTGTAGAAGAGCTGGAAAAGGAAATTATAAAAACGATCGCTGTATCTTTGGACAAGTACATTTTGTACACCCCTCAAGGAGAAGAGACGCTAAGTCTTCTTCTTGGAGTATTTGAAAACACCAATCCCTCAAACGCTTTTGGGGGCTATTCCAAATTTGTTCTAAATTTTAAACAAAATACGGAAACCTTGCTTAAAGAGATAAAGACCGATTTAAGCGTTAAGGAATTTGGAGAACTGTCTCTTTTTGCGCGCCAAGTTACAAACAAAGAGGTAGTTAATTTGGATAGTGGCACAATAAGCGATCCCGTAAAATTTGATTATCTTTGGAGTAAATATGCCTTGTCAAAAACATTTCGCGAGGGAGGAAAAAAAATAATGGTAATAAATGGAACGGAGGAAGACGGGTTGGGAGCGTGGGGGACAAGAACCGCCGAAAATTTGGGGATTTCAGCAATAGATCCCGAGAACGGATACAAATTGTGGGATAAAAGTTTGATTGTTTACAAAGATACCGAGAATGCGACTTTACGGGGGTTGTCCCGCGGTTTTAAGATTGCGGATGTAGTGTTTGACGAAGACTTTTCCAAATATGCTCCGTTTGCCCAACGGGCTGATATTTTAGTGGTTTTGGGATTTGACAAAAAAGAGTCCCTTTGATAACATTTCCATAGGTCTCTCTCCTTTCTAAATCAGGGCGCTAATTGCGCCCTGATTGCGTGTTTGGACTTAAGGTGTAGTACAATAAGGTTACCGTCGTCGTAGCTTAATGGATAAAGCAATTCCGTCCTAAGGAAAAGACTGAGAGTTCGACTCTCTCCGACGACACCACTAAATACCTGTTGACTCCGTACCGTTTTTTGTTGACAATATTTGCATTGGGAGAGATTTGCTGACTATCATATGGAGATTCTTAAACTGATTCTTGTTGCAGGAGTTGTGGTTGTAGCCTCTTTGTGTCTTGCTTTCCGCTCGCAAAAGAAAAAGTCTGGAGGTAGTAAATCGGTTGCAGATCCTACAATAATAATTAGTCCCGATACCGTTCTTGTTATTAAAGTTCCCAAGGATTTAGAGGGGGAGCATTTTGAACTTTTAGCCGCTCCAGTTGCGGCCGAGCAGATGTTTTCTGCGCTTCATGGCCTGTTAAAGTTTACCCCAAATGTTCAGGAACATATTACTTTTGAGATAGGTGCCGACCGCGAAGGGTTAATCTTTTACTGTACTATTCCTCATCAACTGCAATCTTATGTGGAAAGCCAAATCTATGCTCAGTATCCCAACGCGCAAATAAATGTATCTACAGATTATATCAAGTACGACGAAAAGCTCCCCGTTTTTAATTGTATTTCCCTAAAGCCTTCCAAGCCAAACTATTTTCCGATCCGTACTTTTAGGGATTTTGAAGTGGATCCGCTTTCGGCTTTGACCTCATCTATCGAGGAAGTAAGCCAAAAAAGCCGAGCGTTTGCGCAAATTTCTGTCCGTCCGTTAGCCGACGGTTGGCAGGCAGAAGGTTACAGATATGTAGAAATGATTAAGATGGGAACCAAGCCCGTTAGTTTGGGATTAGGCGATTTTTTGCATGACTTTGTTAACGAGATGGGCGCGGTCTTAGGGAACATTCCTAAAAGAATGGTGTATCCGGGTGATGCGTATGTGGCGCAACGAACTCCGCAAAAACCAGAGCCGCAGCGCGCCGCTGTTTTATCCGAGGGTCAAAAAAAGGAATTGGAGGCAATCGAGGCCAAGCTTTCTAAGATGGGATTTGAAACAATTGTAAGAATCGGGGTAGCATCAACCGACGAGGCAACCGCCTCTACACACCTTAAAAGTTTGGGAGCGGCCTTTAAACAATTTGGCACTTCCAACTTAAACAGTTTCCGCGAAAGCGGAGCCACCTCCTTTGAGCAATTTCAAAATAGGGATTTTGTGGATGACCAGTCTTTTATTCTTTCCACCGATGAATTAGCTTCTATTTTTCACCTCCCGTCGGCATCCGTGGAAACCCCAAGCATTAGCTGGAGTCTTGCTAAAAGAGGGGAGCCTCCTATAAATCTTCCAATCGAAAATTGTACATATATGGGAAAGACCACATTCCGCGACCGTCAGGTAATGTTTGGAATTAAAAACGACACGGAAAAAACAGAGGACCGTTGCCGTCACACCTATCTTGTGGGAAAAACTGGAACCGGTAAATCTACAATTTTTAAAAATATGATTATTCAGGATATGAAAAACGGTTTTGGTGTTGGTGTTATGGATCCCCACGGAGAATTGATTGATGATATCTTGCAGAATGTTCCGGAAGAAAGAATCGATGATGTAATTGTAATAGACCCTTCTGATTTTGAATTCCCCGTTGGACTTAATCTTCTTGAGTGCTCCGATCAGGCGCAAAAAAACCTAATGGCATCTGGGCTTTTGTCCGTGTTTAAAAAGCATTTTGGTTTTTCTTGGGGGCCTAGGCTTGAGTATTTGTTAAATAACGCTATTCTGACACTGTTGGAAGTTCCCGGAACTACTATGCTTGGAGTGGTGAGGATTTTAGCCGATGACAATTATCGCAAGTATATCCTACACAAGGTTCACGATCCTGTGATGTTGGATTTTTGGGAAAAGGAATTTAAGGGAATGAAAGGAAATCAAAGCTTAATTTCGGAAGCCCTGTCGCCAATTCAAAACAAGGTGGGTCGGTTTCTTTCTTCGTCCACGATACGCAACTTGCTGGGGCAACGAACTTCTACAATAGACTTACGCGATATTATGGACAACAAGAAAATCCTTCTTATGAATTTGGCAAAGGGGAAAATAGGGGAGGACAATAGCAATTTATTGGGGTCTATGCTTGTGGCGCGGCTGTTTTTTACGGTAATGCAAAGGGTTAATGTTTCTTGGGAAAGCCGGGTTCCGTTTTATTTATATGTTGATGAGTTTCAGAATTTTGCTTCGGAATCCTTTGCCAATATTTTATCTGAGGCCCGCAAGTATCGTTTGGCGCTTCATTTAACACACCAATATACCGCGCAGATTCCGGAAGAAATGCAGATGGCCGTTTTTGGCAATGTGGGAACAATTATTGCTTTAACCTTGGGAGCACAGGACGCAAAAATTTTGGAACCGGAATTTGCACCGGTTTTTAACGAAAACGATCTAATTAACCTAGAGGCTCACCACTTTTATATTAAGCTTATTATTGATGGAATGACCAGCGCGCCGTTTTCGGGGGTTTCCTTGCCTCCGCCATCAAAAGAGCAGGCCGCAGGATTTAAAGATAGAATAATTGATCTTAGCCGGAAAAAGTATTCAAGGCCGCTTGCCGAGATTGAAGAGAAAATTAGAACTTGGATAGAAAGACCTTTTGATCTGGGAATGGCGATTGCGGAGGAGCATCGTGAGGGAAGCGTAGTACCTAAAGTAGAAGAGGCGGATCAGAAGGAGCCGGAGAATCAGAAGGGTGGGGTTGTGGGAGAAAAGAAAAAGATAGAAGGGGAGATTAGAATTTGAAATTTTAAATTTGATTGGTGGTGATATTTATGAACATCGATGATAAACAATTACAGCTCGTAAAAAGCTCGCTTTCGGCGGCTGTTTCTTCGTTAAATTTAGCACTAGAACTTTTAGGTGGATCCCGAGGACTATTTGGATCTTCATCAAGAAGAGATCGATTTGAGGAAAAACGCGATGACAGACCTTTAGTCACAGGAACCTTTGATGGAACTACTGCTGTCTGTTCTGATGGCAATACATACAGCGTGGCGCCTTCTTACGCATCCAAAGTTGCGTTAGTTTTTGGTGATACGCTTAAGGTGGATCGCATTGATAACTCTGGAAAAGCATATTTTATGCAATACAAGAGAGTAAAAAGAAAGAAAGAGGAGGGCGTGTTGGCTAAAAAGGACGGGAAATGGGTTGCCGTAACCTCGCTTGGATCCTATAAGCTTCTCCCCGAAGCTGTGGAGAGATGGCAGGCGGTGGAAGGTGACGAGATTGCCGTTTTAATCCCGGAGGAAAATCTTCAAGCCCCATTTGCGGCTGTAGAAGAAATTAAAGGAAGGCATGTAGTGGAAGAACGACGGTCTTTTGAGCAGTCGCCAAAAGAACCTGTGATAACAAAAGTAGCGGAGAAAAAGCCAGAAGAGAAAAAAGAAGAAAATCCCGTTGCTGTGGAAAAGCCTAAAGAAAAGAAACCCGCTCCTAAAAAGGAGGAAAAAGATGAAAAGAAAGAGCCTGCGGAAAAAGCAGAAGTTAAAGCTCCAAGAGTTGTGGAGGAGGACGATTTAAGATAAGCGTTTGTTCTAACAAAAATAATTATTCGTCTCTAAGTCTTGTAGGCTGGGGTCTTCGTCAAATGGGGGATTCTCGGAATCTTCTTCTTCAAGTCCTGCGTGTTTGATGTAGGGCTTGGTTTTTTGGCGCGTGTGTTTATCAGGGGCTTTTAAAGCGCCCTTTAAGTTGTACTTTCCCGGGACTACAACTTGGTGCACGGCTCTTTTGGCTTTTAAGAGTTTAAGGTTTTTAAGGGCGATAGAGTTTAGAGAGTCAAGTGCCAATGCCTTTTCAAAGACCGCCTTCGCTTTTTTGTATTCGGCCAGATTTATAAAAACAGTTCCCTGACGATTTAAGGTGTCAATGTCGTGGGGATTGTGTTGCAGAATCTTCTTATTAATCTCTTCCGCCTCCTGCCACTTTTGGGAAATTGCCATTTTTATTGCTTTGGTTGTTAGGTTGTTAAGCTCTTGTGGATCCATATACTAGTACTAGTTTGACTAGGGTAGTAGTTTATTTTATTGCCAGAAAAAGTCAAGAGCGTAATGGTTGACAGATAACCCTATTTGGTAAACAATTGACTTTATCCGGTCGTGAACATAAAATATCTTTGCTATGTCAGGACATTCACATTCCCACAATGTTGCCCGCCTTAAAGAATCTGTTGACGCCAAGCGCGGCAAGATTTTTACTAAAGTGGCGCGCGCGATTACCATTGCCGCCAAAAAGGGTGGCAGTGGCGATCCTTCTTCCAACTCATTTTTAAGGATTACCATAGAAAAAGCTCGTGAAGTAAACATGCCTAAAGATAACATCGAAAGAGCTATTAAAAGAGCTGTTGACGCGTCCGGAGAAGGGGAGTTGTACGAATTAAGGTATGAAGGCTACGGTCCCGAGGGAGTAGCTATTATGATAGATATTGCGACGGATAATAAAAACCGGACTCTCGCTGAGATTAGGCAAATTTTAAACCGACACGGTGGTTCTCTTGGAGAACCGGGATGCGCCGCGTATGTTTTTGGTCAGGATCCAGAAAACCCGCAATTTAGAATTCCCGTTGATGAAAAAAAGAAGGAAAGGATTTTGGATATGATAGCGGAGCTTGAGGATAATGATGATGTTCAGGAAGTGTTTCATAATTTGGAGGTTTTATCTTGATTGTAATCGGTATCGATCCCGGAACTGCAATTACAGGCTTTGGGGTTATTAAAAGTACCAAGAAAGATCCATTAGAGGTTATTTCGTATGGTTGTGTTAAAACTCCCGCTGGTCAGGAAATGTCGTTGCGGCTTTTAAGCATGTTTAACGAAATAGAGATACTTTTTGATAAATACAAACCACCCCAAATTGCTATAGAAAGAATTTTTTTTAATACCAACGCAAAAACCGCGCTAAGCGTGGGGCAGGCTAGGGGAGTCGTTATGCTGGCCGCGGCAAAGCGCGATATTACTATCTTTGAGTACACAGCTCTTCAGGCAAAGTTAATTTTGACCGGTTATGGAAGGGCCACAAAAAAGGAGATGCAGGAGGCGGTTCCTCGGTATTTAAAGATGGGAGGTCGGATAAAACAAGATGATGCCGCTGACGGTCTTGCCATGGCTATTACAAATCTTGTTAAGACCGGGTATATATCCAGCCATGAAATATCTTCATGACAAAAGAGTTGGTTTTGGCATAGCTTCCGCGGTATTTACTGTGACCGTTGTGGCGTGTTTTTTAACCCCGCCAGAGGTTAAGCTTCAGGGAGTTGGAATTGGAATAATAGTAGCGCTTTTGGCGAGTCTTGCCGCGGTGCGTTACTCATTTACAGTAAAGGGTTTTTGGAGACCACTGCCCATACTTTTTCTTCTTGTTATCTCCTCCTTTTTCTTTTCGTATTTTTATCAAAATTTAAATATTAAATTTATTCTTTTTCTTTCTGTCTTTTCCGGTGCGTTAAATTATATTATGCTTCTTGCCTCCAATGTTTTTGTGGTATCGGTAGAGAAGGGGAGTGATATTCCCCTCACCGCTCCAGCGCGTACCTTTATGCTTTTGCTTTGCCAGCACATAATATTTATTAGCTCGGTAATAATCTTTAAAGTTCCGGTACCTTTCTATGTTCAACTTCCTGTATTTTTTATCACGATATTTATTTTAGCAAAATCAAATTTTTCCTTGCAAAAGATAAACCAGAGGTTTTTGTGGGAGTCATTTTTTGTGGCTATGTTTTTATCTCAGGCCTATTTTTGCCTTGCCTTTGTAAGGACGGAGGACATCTTTAGAGCCTTGGTTTTGGTGGCGGGATTTTATGTTTGTACAAACGCTTTTGAAACACTTGCAAATTTTTCCTTCAGGAAAAAACAGGTTTTGGAATATGTTGGAATATTTCTTGCGCTTGCGGTAATGATTCTTTTTGTGTAATTGCAGAGAGTGGGGGGCGCGGCAAATTTTATCAAATCCCATAGTATAGTGCCAAATAATGCTATCCTACTTTGTCATACTATAGGATAGAGAAGAATGTTTGACATAGTTATAGGCTGTCACTGCCACTTTGTCATAGTTGTTGATAACTGGTTAGTATCCTTCTTTCTAGGTACCCTAGGTAACTTAAGTTACCCGAGTCACTTATGAATGGGAATACACATGTTCCAGTTCTTATGAATTTAACCCCAATTTCTTGGCAATTATTACGAAATATTAGCATTTCCTTGAATTCGTTCCCTAATAGGCTGTACCGGTATTTTTTCTATCCTGCGTCGTTAAACATACATTTAACGACAAGTATGGTTTGAGGTTTCTGCTCTTCCCTCTGGGTTTTCTATCCTAAACCATAAGTTAACTTAAGTAATTTAAGTTAACTTAAGTAAAAGCCAAGCTTGCAAAAACTGTCAACCCTACCCTTGGTCTTATTGGTTGGATTTGCTATATTGGTGGCATGGAGCTTAAAACCTTGCTGACAGGATTTTTGGAACATTTGGAGCTTGTAAAAAACATGTCCCAAGGCACAATTAAGATGTATGCCTTTTACCTTTTGGACTTTATCGCGTTTGTAAAGGAAGAAACAGGACACGAACCTTTGCTAGAAGATATAAGCGAAGAGATTGTAAATAAATACCGCCTTAACCTTAATCGTAGAATTAGCGGTAAATCCAAGCTTGGATATAAACGATCCACCCAAAAGGTTTATTTGGTTTCTTTGCGGAGTTTTTTAAAATGGCTGTCGGTTGACAAGGGGTACAATACCATTTCAGCAGAAAAAATCGAACTGGGACGCGCTGAGGCCCAAGTACCTAAATTTCTTGATAACAAAGAGCTAAACGAGCTTATGCTTGTACAGAATCCCGCCAAAAAGTCCGGTTTGCGTGATCGTGCCATGCTAGAACTTTTATTTAGCACAGGATTGCGGGTTTCGGAACTTGTGGGCCTAGATAAAAGCGATTTTACTCCTGCTATTTTTTACCGGGGTGAGTTTACGGTTATTGGAAAAGGCCGAAAACCTCGGACGGTTTATTTAAGCGATCGGGCAAAAGTTGCTCTTAAAGCGTATCTTTCTGTAAGAAACGACGAGTTTGAGCCTTTGTTTGTTAGATACTCTGGAATTGATATGGCCGAAGGAGATGCTACAGGCGAGTCTTTGCGCCTTACAATACGATCTGTGGAAAGGCTGGTTAAGAGATACGCTCTTAAAGCCGGAATTCGCGAGGATGTTACACCACATACCTTGCGACATTCCTACGCTACCGACTTACTTGCGGCTGGGGCCGATTTGCGTTCGGTCCAAGAGCTTTTGGGTCATGCCAATGTTTCCACGACCCAAATTTACACCCATGTCACAAACCGACGGTTAAAAGAAGTGTACGGAAAATTTCACGGGAAGAGCTAGAAAAAGGGGAAGCTGATGGGGGGTAATTAGGGAGATATATTTTAAAAAGTCCAAAACAGATTTTCGATGTCGTTAAACTAATGCTTGTAAATGATAATTAATTACTACAAACCTCTTGGGAAAACATCATTTTCGGTTATTAAGGAATTTAAGGAAAAATACCCCGGAGAAAAAGTTGGGTATGTGGGAACACTTGATCCGATGGCGGAAGGTGCCATGGTAATACTTACAGGCTCTGATACCAAGAGGTGTGAGGAATTAGTAAAGTTGCCTAAAGAATACGAGTTTGATGTAGTTTTTGGGGTTAGCACCGACTCCGGAGATGTTTTGGGATTGGTAGATGACAAGTTCCGAATTAAGAGTTTAGAGCCTGCCTGCGCAGGCAGGTTAAGAAGTAAGTTAAGAGTTAAGAATTTTAGAGAAATACTAAAAACATTTCTTGGAGAATACCAACAAACCGTGCCGGCTTTTTCGTCGGTTAAGGTTAAAGGAAGAAAGCTTCACGAAGTTTCCAGAAAAAAACATATTTTAAAAAACGACTTGCCAAAAAGGCCTGTAAATATTCATGAAATAGCGCTTCTAAAATTTTACACACTCCCCTACTCTGACTTTGAAAAAGAAATTTTTGGAAGGTTGGGACAATTAGGGGTGTTTGGAAAATATTTTCGGATTGACGAGGTCGTTAAACGGTGGAAGGAGTATTTTGCGGTGCAAAAAGCCGCAGGCATGCCAGACGCACCCTTTGCGGATTTCCGACTTTTGTCGGGACGGGACCGCAAAAGTGGAGCTGGCGTGCCGAGGCGAAGCATCGCAAAATGTCAGATAGCAACAATTAGAGCTGTTGTTTCTAAAGGAACTTATATAAGAAGTCTTGCAGAAGATATCGGGGAAAAACTGGGAGTTTCCGCAATGTGCCTATCTATAAGAAGAACAAAGGTAGGTCTTTGCTAAAACCAACCTCAGAAAATCGTGCCACGCGATTTAGCGAGTATTTTCTGGGGATTCCGGATTTTCACCTTATATACCCCTACCTTCTCTTTTGTACCCGCTCTCTCCAGAGCGTGGTTACTACGACAAGGATGTTTGTCTCCCTATCTGACGACGACCTAGTCAACATTTTTAACGCTCCTTTTCTTTTGGTTGACGGATTTGGGGTTTTGGTGAGGGTATTATAGCAGAAAATAGATTTTAAAGAAGGGTGACGGCGGAGACTTTGTCACCTTTATCAAGCCTCATCAATATTACTCCTTGCGTAGACCGCGATTGGGTGGCAATTTTATCCGCGGAAAGTCTAATTACCTGTCCTCCTTTGGAAGTAATCAAAATGTCCATCTCATTATTTGGAATAAGTTTTACGGAAGTAATTGGGCCGTTTTTGGCAGTAATTTTTGCTGTTTTTACGCCCTTTCCTCCCCTACCTTGTGTAGGGTAGTCTGCTAGCGGGGTCTTTTTTCCAAAACCGTTTTCGGTGACCACCAAAATGTGACCGTTGCCGTCAGAAACTACTTCACAGCCGACAACTTTATCATCGGTCCCCAGCCGTATTCCGCGGACTCCGGCCGCGGTGCGGCCCATAGGTCTGATTTGTTTGAATTGGTCAAATTTAATCGATTTGCCTTTGGCGGAGATGAGAATTATCTTGTCTTTATCGTCAACCAGTTTAACCCAACCCAAAGTGTCGTCCGCATCAAGCGAAATCGCGGCGATGCCGGAGGTTCGGATATTGGAAAATTCCTCGTGAGAGGTTTTTTTAACGACTCCTTTTTCCGTGGTAAAGAATAGATACTTTGCTTTGGAATCTTTGGGGATACTTAAAAATTCTGTAATATCCTCATCCGACGCGATGTTTAATAGATTTACCGCGGGGGTTCCCTTTGCCTGGCGGGACGCCTCTGGAATTTCCCAAACCCTTTTTTGATAGACCTTTCCCTTATTGGTAAAAAACAGAACGGTGTCGTGGGTGGAGCATCCTCTAACATCGTAAATTGAGTCCTCTTTTTTAAGTTCCGCCCCTTTTACACCTTTCCCGCCTCGGATTTGTTTTTTAAACGAGTCTCCGGGGATGCGTTTTATATAGCCCTCTTCGGAGATTGTTACTATAACCTGCTCTTCTTTTACCAGTTCCTCTTCACTAAATTCTGTAACCCCCGAGCGGATAATTTTAGTTTTCCGAGGATCACCGTATTTCTCTTTAATTTCCAAAAATTCTTTTTTAATTACTTCCAGTCCAAGTTTTGTAGAAGAAATTAACTTGTTGTAATCTGCTATTTTACTTAGAATTTCATTTAACTCAGCCTCTATTTTTTGTCTTTCCAAATGCGCCAAGCGTCGAAGTTGCATATCAAGAATTGCCACGGATTGAATCTCGGAAAGCCCAAATTTTTTCATGAGGGAAGTTTTTGCGGTTTCGGGAGTTTCACTTTCTCTAATGGTTTTTATGACTTCG
>Ga0210017_1001899_pt1 | contig 18084 bp, 20 predicted proteins | sample CryGeyCG2014_020_FD_183966 | JGI IMG/M metagenome (GOLD analysis project Ga0210017, IMG submission 183966) | Groundwater microbial communities from aquifer - Crystal Geyser CG08_land_8/20/14_0.20 (SPAdes) (version 2) | ecosystem: Environmental > Aquatic > Deep subsurface > Groundwater | place... | reverse complement strand
TTGTGTATGTATAAACTCATCTACCATAGTTTATATTATTACGCAGCAAGCTGCGAGGAATTACTGGCTGAGGCCAGTATCCTTAAGAGAGATTAATTAAGAGATTTACGATCGCTAATATTTCTATTCTTCCAATATTGATGTTTACAATTCTTCCTACAATCTACTTTTCATTAATTTACTCTAAGAGTTCAGTAATCGCTTTAACAAGTGAGGATTTTTATACTACAGGTTCTTCAATATTAAAAATATTATCACAAACTAATAATTGGGGTCTATTCGATTCATGGAATAATAATTTATATTTCCCTTTTTCTACTTTTTATAAGAATCCTTATATAAGTTTTTTTGGATTACTTCCTTTTATTGTTTGGATTTTTTTACTTATTATTTATATTAAAGAAAAAAATAACTTAATCTTTTCTTTCTCCATAATCATACTAATATTAATTTTTTTTATGCTGGGTAATAATAATCCAGTATATAATTTTTTTTATGAAAGAATTATCCTATTTAAAGCTTTCAGAAATACAGCAAAGTTTTTGCCTATTTTAATTTTTCTTTTGTTTTATGTAATTTTCAGAATATTAATAAAAATTGACAGTAAAAAAATCAAAGTTATTATTTTTTTATTATTATGCACGAGTTTAATCTATAACGCTCCATACATAACATATTCTAAGAATTTTTATTCAAAAAGAAAAATATTTAAAATACCTAACTATTGGATTAAAATGAGTAATTATATAAATACTAAAACCAATAGTAATTTAACAATACTCATTCTTCCTGCAATATATTCTACAGAAAATTACTATTGGAATAATAATTACTCCTTTATCTCAGGTCATATAGGCGACGAACTTCTCAATATTAGAAGTTACCGCCTATCAGAAGGATTTACTGGTGACGATAAACTGAGATTGGAGATGAAAAATCTATTTGTTCCAAGTGATTTTTCTCTTAGAAAAAAAGACATCGATTATAAGCTTTTATCAAATTTTGTTAAAAAATACTCTTTCGATTATGTATTAGTTACTAAAGATATATCCTCAGAATATCAAAATATTGAAGGGATTAAGAAATGGTTAGTAGATAATAATTATAATAAAGTCACTACATTCGATAAATTAGATTTATACTATAATCCTCAATTTTTTAGTAAATATATCGATTCAAAAAATCTTATCTATAAAAAAATCGACAACTTCAAGTATCTGCTATCGGTAAATATTCAAAACAAGCAAGAACTGACATTACTTGAACCATATCATGAAGGTTGGTCTATTTACATAAATAAATTTCATGATATTGCCAATCATAATTACCCCATATTTAATATAACTGATATTTTTTTATTGTTCAAAAATCGTCTGTTTGATTCAACTCACAAAATATTCAATGATTATTCAAATTATTGGGTTCTCGATCCTGACTACATCAGGAAAAACTATCCCAAAAGTTACTACCGCGAGAACCCCGACGGGAGCATGGATGTGGAACTCACTCTATATTTTCGTCCGCAGAGCTACTTCTACCTGGGACTGATAATATCTGGAACTACACTTTTAGGCTGTATAGGCTATCTTGTTTTCGACATCATACGGATCAGGCGCAAACATCACACCCAACATCACACCACCAAACATCACACATCACATACCCGGTGTGTGATGTTTGCTAATTTAGAATTTAATTTACCTCAAACAAACTACCAGGACACGCCTTAATCATTTTTCTACCTGATGACTCATCAAACGGAATACTATTATTGATTGTCGAAAATTCCTTGACTACAAACAAGTATGCAGCATTAGAACAATAAGCGGCTCCCCCACATCACACACCGGGTGTGTGATGTGGGATATTATTCTATCATCAGGTGTTTTATCTCATCCAAATTCCGCTGATAATCTGCCTGGTCAAAAGTAAATTTTTTCAGGGAATGAATTGATTTGAAATAATTTCGCATCATTTCTTTCTCTACAAAAGAATATGTCCTTTTCCCCATATAATCCGTGAAAGAATTCCAGGGGTAATTTTCCAACTCTTCGTGCTTCTCTATTACACGCGACGTCAGAGGGTTCAAGTGCACATATCGTACCAGATGCATCAATTGTTCATCTTTATTTACCCGTTTTGATTTGAACATCGATTGGAACAGAGCTCCTGTTCGTTTTCTTTTTGTATTAAAATATTTAGCATAGCTATTTTGAAAATTTCTGAGCAACTCTGATATTCCATCTTTTTTCTTCTGTACCAGCACCAGGTGAAAATGATTCGGCATTAACGCAAAAGCGAGTATGGTAACCATAGATTTATTATTCGATATCAGTCCGTCTAATATTGCGTTCTTGGTATATTGTACTTGCCGTTTGAAATAAGAAAATCGCATAGGTACTTTCATAAACCGGTAATAGTCCAAAGTTTCGTACGCACGAAAATAATCCTGTATAGTAATAAATATCGGGAGTTTGCCTACGCTGCGGTTATAGACGTGATATATTTCCCCAATGGAAAATGGAATGTAGCGGTAAGGCATTAATTCCAGAATAAATCCCAACTCTACATCTGTCAAATATATCAAACATCACACACCGGGTGTGTGATGTTTGATTTGGTGCTATGATCTAAAAAGGTCTATAAAGGATTGAAGCGGATTTCCAGTTGTGAGCCAAAAGCCCGGGCCAGTTTTTTCAAAAAAGCTATTGTGGGATTGGCTTTTCCTATTTCAAGCCGGGAAATAACCGACTGCTTACTGCCTATCTTTTCCGCCAGCTCCTTTTGAGTCAGCCCTTTTTTCATCCTTGCCTTTATCAAAGCTTCAATCAGGCTAAACTCAGGTTGCAGCTGATCATATTCTTTTTTGATTTCTGGATTGGCTAATACCCGTTTTTTATAAAGGGAAAAATCCAAATGTTGTCTTGTCATATAACTTATATGCTATATTATTTCTCTCGATCGGTCAAGAGCCGTCTTTAGCTCTCTGGATGGAGTCTCTTGAGATTTCTTTATAAATCCGTGCAGTAAATAGTATCCATTATTCATAACGGTATATATAATCCTGATCGAAGTTGTACCTGTAATTCGCAGTTCAAACAGTTTATCTTGTAGTTTTTTTATGTAGGGAGGTTTCAGATAAGATCCATACTCTTCAAGCAGTTCAATATAGCGGATAATTTTGGTATAGGATTTCCTATCTTGTTTTTCGATAAATTCTTTTACCGGACAGCTTCCTCTTCTGGTCCGGAAAAAATAGACCTTGTTCGCCATGTATTTAGTTTAGCAAAATAAATAATACACGTAAATTTATGGGGCAGGTCTCAGTCATTTTTCTACCTGGGACTTATCATAAGCGGTACTACACTAATTGCTTGCCTGAGTTATCTAGGTTATGATTTTATCCGGAATAGAAAAATGAAACAATGATTGCAAATTTCAAAAAACAAATATCAAAATACAAATAAGCTCCAAATACCAAATCACAAATAAGCACCAAGTGCCAAATCCCAAACTACAAATTCCCACGAAAAAATTTGCGGAACAAATGAACGCGGCAGGCAAATAACAAACAAATTCCAAACATCTGCTTAATATACATCTTCATGTTTGCCAATATGGTAAATATAGATGAATTCTTCCTGAAAGAAAATAAGCACTCTTATGCTTTTGTCCATGGATATAGACCAGTATTTCCCGCTTCCCAATTTGTGAAGCCGGAGAGACGGATGGTTGGGGTTTTTCATTAACACTTCTAGTTTCCTGATTATTTTCTTTTTTAATTCCTTATTCCCGCGGATAATAGACGCAAATTCCTTCTCAAAACTTTTCGTGAACCTGAGGATCATATTTTATAAACCGGAAAGATAATCGTGCAGTTCCTTTTTCGATTTGATTGATTTATATTTTCCAAATTTTATCTCTTTTTTGGCATTATCGAGTAAATATCTATCCCGGGAGATATTGACCATACCCTCAGATTTTGAGAAATAAGACGCAAGAAGCATTCTTATGAAATCCTGTAAGGAAATTCCGATTCTTTCCGCTTCATTCTGAATATTTCTTTTGATACCCAAAGGCAAGTTTATTTTTACCGTTGAAGAAGAAGATATTGTATCCATGGTACCAGTATGGTACATTATTGGTCCATAGTTGTCAATATCCAATCATTTTTCTATCTGGGATTAATAATATCTGGAACTACACTAATTGCTTGCTTAGGCTATCTGGGTTACGACTTTGTGAAACAGAGAAGGGTTAAGTCGGTTAAAAAGTTAACGAGTTAATGAGTTAACGGGTTAACCCCAACAATTTGCTTACGGCAAATTACAGGGGCAGGCGGGTTTACCCCACAATTTGATTTGATTTATGGTAAATTGCCGGGGCGAGCCCCAATAATTTACGTAAGGCAAAATACAGGGACAGGCGGGTTAGGGGTTTGAATGGATGTTTGGGGTTTATTCAAGAATGCAATAAATCGTCATACTCTTTGTAAGTCAAGTTGACATCACGTAATATTTTACGAAGAAGTCCCCTACCTATTTCCTCACCTTTATGAACAGGCACTACCGTTTCCCGTCCATCCTTGTGCCGGAGAATCAGGTGGCTGCCTTTTTGACGGAGTGGTACAAAACCTAAAATGTTTAAAACTTTAATCAATTTGATTGCTTTGATCGGGCTAAGTCTGGGCATATCGGATTTTTATGTCTTCAATCCCGAAAAAATTCACCAGGGAGCCAGGAGTTTTTATCTTATCTTTCAAATAATCTTTATGAACGGTAAGATAAAGATGTATCGCTTCTTTGATTCTTGATCTTACTTGTTTCAAGCTTTTACCTTGAGTATGACAACCCGGAAGTTCGGGAACTGAAGCAACAAAATATCCATCCTCATCTTCCTCTATTATCATTTTATATAGTAGTTCCGGTATTTTTGTATCCATATGCTGATATTCTAGCACTAAACAACAGATAATTAAAGCTATTAAGGAAAATAAATCTGGATTATGACGTCGTGAAACAGAGAAGGGTTAAGTCGGTTAAAAAGTTAACGGGTTAACGGGTTAACGGGTTAATTCGTGAACACCGGAACTGAATAACAAACAAATTCCAAGAACCAAGCACTAAATTACAAATAAGCACCAAGGACCAAATCCCAAAAAACAAATAAATCTCAAACTTCAAATTCCAAATAACAAACAAGAACCAAGTACTTAACATCTGAAAAATGAGAAAAGAGGTGAGGAAAAAGAAGGAGGAAGAAAGTTATGCAAGTGCTTAGGACTCGGCAAGTACCATTCCTTCTCTCCGGACAGCAGTCATTGAAATAAATAATCCGCAGCGGCCGCAGGACCTGCTCTCTGTTGTCTCAGACGTTCTTCCAACATCTTGTCTGCCCAGAAAATCCAGCATTTCCTGTAACACGCAAGGCCTATCCGGTCTAAAAGTCTGGAAAAATTCTGCGCCGTGGGATACCCGGACATCGAAACCGCCTACCGTGTGCGACTTTCCATCCTCCGGAAGGGTACCATCCACTCTGGCGCAATCTGGAGGCAGGAGATCTTTTACAATCGCTCCCATAACGGAGATATTATAACACAAAACCTATAATTATATTCCGAGCTCCAAATTACAAATATGCTGAAAAAACTTGAGGTTAAAATAAGTTTTTCCAGCATAGCCCCATCTAAACCTCCGAATCGGAGGTCTAACCCGCTTGGCCGTAGCTTCCACCTACGTCAAGACTACGGCGGACAGGTCAGCGAGGCGAGTCAGCTATTGCCACTTATCCAGTTGTTTACCCTGAAAGGGCAAACCTGAGTAAGATGGGTATAATGAAGCTCCACGGGCTTACGCCCGTGGTATCCTCAAATTCTTCGGCGAGCGAAATCCGCCGAAACATTACCCTTCGACTCTCCTTCGACAAGCTCAGGATTCGCTCAGGGTATCCGCAATATCGCATTCATCCACGAGTTTACACTCGTGGTTTTCTGCGAAGGCGGATAAATTAAGAGAGAGATTCTGATCCTTGCTAATATAGCAATATTGTGATATCATTCCTTTATGTTTATCAATGACTGGAAAACCCACAGAAAGAAATTACTTGAAAAACCCAATATCAAAAAGGCTTTTGATAAGCACCGGTTTGAATACGAGATTGCCCGTGCTTTCATTAAGGTCAGGGTGAAAAGTAACTTGACTCAAAAGGAATTGGCAATACGTCTTCATACCAAACAGTCTGTCATCTCCCGTGTAGAGAATGCCAAAACGATTCCTTCTTTGTCATTTCTTAAACGTGTTTCCGAAGTACTGGATATCCCCTTGCGTCTTCAATTTGGATAATCCCAAGCACTAAAATACAAATAAGCACCAAGGACCAAATCACCACGTAAAATTTGCAGAACAAATGAACGCGGCAGGCAAATAACAAACAAGCTCCAAACGCCAAATAACAAATCTCAAATATCAAATACAAATAAGCACCAAGGACCAAATCACCACGTAAAATTTGCAGAACAAATGAACGCGGCAGGCAAATAACAAACAAGCTCCAAACGCCAAATAACAAATCTCAAATAACAAATATCAAACAAATTCCAAGAACCAAGCACCAAATTACAAATAAGCACCAAGGACCAAAAAATAAAATACAAATTAGTTCCAAAACCCAAGGTTTAAATTTTAAAAAACACATTTTTGTACGTGTTATTTGATCATTGAAGAAAATATCTTTTTCAGCTCTTCTGCTTCACGGAATAAATCCTGGCACTCTTTGCTGTTTTTCAGGTCGTTAGTTTCCAGAATAAGTTGTAACCAATATGCTGTTTCTTTTGCCTCTTTCCGGCATATTTTTACCCTCATTTGAAAATCCTTTTTGCTAAGCGCTTCATTTGCTTCAATATAATTAGCTCCGACAGATGAAGAAGAACGGATTAGTTGTTTACCGAATTCGATATTGCTTAGACTTCTTGGTAAGCTTTTGCAAAAAATAGCTACTCTTTTGGCAAAGAGGAAAGTTCTTTCCTCCAAATCGTACACCTTACCCATATTTTTAATTATACAAGATATGTGGTTTTATTTTTGATTATGTAAATATAGATTTATTGGTTCTTTGGAGCTTGAATCTTATTTGGAATTTGAAATTTATTTGTTATTTGGTGCTTGTATTTTGGGATTTATTCGTAATTTGGTACTTGTAATTTCGGACTTGTTTGGAATTTAGTTTTTGGTTTTTGGAATTTCCCCTTCCACTCCCTTGCATTTCTTTTTGTTTATGTTTATAATGACTTCTGCCTCGCCCAAAACCTTATGTTAAGCAAAAAATACCTCAGTTATGCTGTTATTATCCTGGTTACGGTCCTGATAGGAGCCTATCTTCTGGTTATCAAGAAAGACACCAAACCCGTATCCCCTGAAGACCTTACTTCTCAAACTGTCCAGATAAAATTCACGGACAAAAGCTTCAAGTACGATTCTTCCGCTTTCAAAAAGGAATCATCCCTATCTGTAGCCTCTTTTGAAGAGGACGAAAAGTGGCAGGGAGACGGAGAAGCGGATATTGTGGCTGTCTGGGACGGGGATATGTCTCTACTTCTGGAGTCCAAGAACAACGCCAAAAAGGAAGCAAGTCTTGCCAAAACCTCTGACCTTTCCAAATACTCTTTCCTGAAACTGGCCGTATACCAGAAAACCGACCCTACCGACCTGGAAGTCTTCAGGCTTTATTTCTCAAACAAGGACAAGTCAAACGGAGCCTATTACACTTTCACCAACTTAAACAAGGGCTGGAACGTGCTTCTTATCCCCAAAAGCAAGTTTTCCCCGCTTTCCGGTAAAAGTACAAGCACTTTTGACTGGGGCAAGATTGAAAAGGTGGGCTTTGAGCTTGCTTCCAAAGCCAACTCCAGCACTACCATGAACATCGATTCCCTGACCGCCTTTGCGGATGATGCCTACACCTCTGACTGGCTCACCAACAATTCCCTTATGCTTGATCTTGCCAAAGACAAAGACGGGGCTGTGCATATTCTTGCCAGGAACTATGGCGCCTCAACCGCGCTTCTTAAAAAACTCTCCGGTCTTTCCAATTTCACCATCCAGGCCAAACTCCAACCCATGAAAGTGGCTGCACGGAGCGGGCTTTTCATAAGGGGAGATTACAAGACCAATTACGGGTATTATTTCATGATTGACGGCGTGAACGGCAACCGGTGGCAGATATTCAAAATAAGCAAAATTGACAACCAGACCAAAACCACTGATCTTAAGAAAGGCACGATAGATAACTTTACGGTAGACGAAAACAAGCCGGTTTACCTGAAAGTCGAAGCCAAGGGTATTGCCTTCAAATACTCCCTTTCTACGGACGGGAAATCCTTCACCCAGCTTGGCGAAGTGGAAGATTCCGACATAAAGCAGGGCGGTATCGGTATAGCAGTCTATGACAGGGGTGCTACCGTCTTTGACAATTTCGAGTTCAGTCAATAATATTAAAAGCCAATTGCCATCTGCTTGTTTCCCATGTCCCAAAAACCCAAAAGCCAAAACTTACTTTTAGACCAGACTCAAAAAATCATCTTTGTCTGTATCCTGTCCCTTGCCGCTATCTATCTTACTTCTTCCATAGAGATTGCCATAAGCATAGCGCTCTTGCTCCTGGTGTTTCTGCTCCATCTTTCCCCATTTTTCCTTTTTGCCTTTTCCATATTTTTCATGGGACTTCATCTCCTCAAAAGCTTCCTGTATATCCAAATTCAGGCACTTCCTTATCTCCCTATCTCGGCAGTCATTCTCTTTCTAACAGGCCTCCTGCTGTATTTTTTGGGCCACGGCAAAACCATGTGGGGAGTAAAAATCTCGGATAAATATGAAATAAACCAAAAAATTCTCCTGAAAATCGCCATTGTCTCCTTTTTCATATTTTTCCTGTATGCAGGTGACAATCCGTATAAGTCCGTCATTTCCGGATACGTGCTTTTTTGTCTCTTTTTCAGAAAAAATGACGGCCGGTTTGCCTTCGGCATCGCTTTGTTTTTCCTGACCCTTTGTCCTTTCCTTCTTGCCTTCAAGATTGAAGCGTCTGCGGAAATCTCTGCCGTTTTTGCCTACTATTTTCTCTGCATAGGTGTTGTACAGGAAATTCTGAAAATGGGAAATATTGGCGGGAAAATAAGAAAAATTATTTCGGAGAAAAACATCTTCAAGGATATCCTGAAATTCAAACTGACGGATTTTGTTTTCACGCCAAAGGATATCACAAAAGGAGCCATTCTTTTCAAAAACAGGATCTTTGAAAAACCGGCGGTAAAAGGTGATGTCAGGAATTTCAATTGGGCCGGCTTCTCTTTCCAAAAAGGCAAAAGCGTAAAAGGTAAAACCGCTAAAAAATCTAAGAAGGAAACAAATTTGCCTGTTAGTCCCATCACCGCAAAATTCGCAGCGTCTTTTTTCAAAAAGCTTATTTTCCAGGTTGTCATCTATATGTCAGTCACATTTATCGCCGGTATGGGTATTTATTTCCTGCTGACTTTCGCTCCCCGACTGCTTATAGGAAAACCGGGAAACCCGTCGGTAAAATCTAATGCCGGTTTCCTCCCTCTGACGAAAGACAAGCCTTACGTTTTTATTCCCGCCCATCCAATTTCTAACCCCAATTTCGATAATCTCATGCAAAAATACGAATTTGTTCTAAAAAATCTGGAAATTGACGCCACTTTCCTGGCAGAAAACAGCCGGACAAAAGACCTTCCGTTTTTTACTCCGCTTTTTGAAAAAGCAGACCAAGAGGAGATAGCTGCCTCCGGCAGTGCACAGATTTTTGCACAGCATATCCCCCTGCATCTCTTTGCCAAAATTCAGGGGAACCTCCTTACCATCTACACGTCCTCAAAATATAAATTTGCGGTGAACAAAAGCCAAGTTCCTGTCGGCCAGGATAGGGAAAAAATCGTATTCACGAGTGCCATCACCAATGATCTGTTCTTTGCAAAATACGGTGAAAATGTCATTCCCCTTTTGAAAAATAAAGCTACTTACCTGGGATCTTTCCATAAAAGTCAGCCCATTGAACTTTACGCAGCCCTGCCGAAGACACCCGGGAAACTGGTGCTGTTAAGAAAATTGGAAGTTGCCTACCTTTTAAATGACGTAAGAAAAGAAATAACCCTGAGCGGTCAAAACTCCTTCACCCTGGAAAGTGAAAATATCGCAGATTCCCCCGGGGATAAGCCCGGATTTTATCTTTTTCTCCCACAAGAGGAAAAAATGGTACAAAATCCGGAAATAAGTTTCGTCCAAGAGAATCCCAAGGAAATACAAATTAAAGTGAGAAAAGCTGCCGACCGGTTTATCCTGGCCTTAAACAAAGAATATGACGCCAAGTGGCATCTTGTGCTTGGGAAAAAGTCTTTTTTTTCAAAATTGCCTTTTTCCGGGCAATCGGAAACATCTAACTTAGAAAACACACGCTTCATCCTGAATTCTGCCATAAACGGCTGGTGGCTTGAAACAAAGCCGCTTTGCCAAAATAATCCTAATTGTCTTAAAGGAGACGATGGCTTATATACTCTTAATATGGTCATAACATACGGGGACGATACGGTAGGTTTCCTCTGGATTATCCCTGTTTCCATAGTCGTTCTGATTGGAATAGGTCTTAATGGAAGAAAAGTATTTTCCAAATCTGCAAAATTCCCCGGTCTGCCCTTTCCAGACAATGGGAAAAACAGTTCCTCCTCTCATAACTTCTTCAGGGGGCTTCCTAAGATAAAGATAAGACAGGCAAAGATGATCTTATGAAGAGACTGTTTCCTTATCTTCTCTATGCGCTTCTTACTCTTTTTATCATGTTTCCTTTATATAAGCCCGGGTACATCTTCCTTCTGGATTTCGTTTTCGGCCCCAAGATAAAACTTCCTGATCTCACCTACGGAATACCTGCAGGCATGCCTATTACCCTGTTTATAAAATTTCTAAGCCTTTTTATCTCCACACAGGTGATCCAGAAAATCCTGCTTACTCTCGCACTGATACTGCCTCCAATTTTCATCTACAAACTGGCCGGAAAATATCTGCCTGCTTCCTGGGCTACTGTCTCAGGCCTATTTTATATGCTAAATCCTTATGTTTATGAAAGATTCCTGGCTGGCCACGTCATGATTCTTTTAGGATATGCCTTTTTTCCTCTCCTTATTGCCGCTTTTCTCGATTTCCTGAAAAAGCCTGCAGGAAATAATTTTTGGCATCTGACCATCCTTTTCTCCATCTATCCCATGATAAACCTGCACTGGGCTTATATGGCGGGATTGGTGCTTGTGTCTTTTTTTTTACTAAACGAAATCACAGGGAAAAGACTGCTATCCCATACCCGCTTTGCTTCCCGTATACTACGGCTACTGCTTTTCACGATCACATTTTTGCTTGTAAATTCTTTTTGGCTTGTGAATATTTTCAGCATCAAGTCACCTGTATCTTTCATAAGTCCGGAGGATTATGTGGCCTATGCGCCTTTAAAAGATGAGACATATGGGGTATTTGTAAACGTCCTCTCGCAATACGGATTTTGGCTGCAGGATTATCCGAGTCCTAAATTTTTCTTAAAAGAGTGGCCCTTCCTTACCATCCTGACTTTAATCCTGTCAGCAGCGGGAACTCTAACACTTATCAAAAGAAAAGATTTTTCGGGAATAGGATTTTCCCTTATCTTCTTTTCTGCTCTTTTCCTGGCGGTCGGATACTCCCACCCGTTCACCAAAATTCCCGTAAAATTCCTTTTTGACTATCTCCCCGGCTACAAAGGACTTCGGGAAACCGGGAAACTTATAGGCATCCTTTCTTTTACCTATGCGCTTTTTGCCCCTATGGGTGCTTCCAGCCTGACGCGTTTCTTCTTAAAAATCGTGAGAAAGAGTCTTCGGCGGTTTTACCAGGCGGGATGCATCACCGTAATCTCCCTGATCCCTATATTAAGCGTGAATAACATATTCTGGGGATTTTCCAACCAGATAAAGCCTTATGACTATCCGTCCTCGTGGTACCGGGCAAATGACATACTGAAAAAGGAAAATAATATTAATAATGTTCTTTTTTTTCCCTGGCACCTTTATCCGACGCTGGATTTTGCAGGATATGTCCGGGCAGCCAGTCCGGCGACTGTTTTTTTTGACGCAAAAATTATAAATAGCCAATCATTGGACAATCCGTTCCTGCTGGAGAAAGAAACAGGACCGCTCAATGACAAAATTTTCAAACTTCTTCATGGATTTGAGGGAATGGATGAAAATATGAGATTTTTCCAAGACTCGGGGATCACCCACATCATCCTGGCAAAAATATCTGATTTCGACCGTTATAATTTTCTTATTTCTTCAAAAATGCCGGAGAATATTTATGAATCTGGAGAATTAGCGGTCTACAGGATAAATCAATGATTTGGAATGGGGGATCTCGCTTTACCTTAACAGAGTCCTAAATCTTACTACCACTACCGTCTTGGCTACGTAACTGGTGCCCGTATCCTGTCCGACTACGGTCACGGTATTACCCACTGCCATCGCGGCAAAAGTGCTTCCTATAAAATGGGTATTTGAAAGGACTGTGTAGGTTACGTTCATACTATTTTGTGCAACCGTGAAAGTATTAGCTGTTTTTGCCGAAACCATACCGTTGATAGTCGTCACTACCCCGCCTGTCTGTGGTCCCGGTACTCCACCGTATCCCGTACCTCCTGATATTTTCCTGACCATAATAGCTGTCAGACTCCCGTCACTTCTGGCTACCACTTGGACTTTATCTCCCACAGCAACCGCGTCATACGATAAACCGGGTATAAATCTGGTACCGTTATTTACATAGACTGTCACATCTCCTGTACCTGATGAATTCACGACAAAGTAATTTGGATCTTTGGATGAGATTGTACCGTCTATATTTACTATACTTCTGGTAGCAATAAGTCTGGCGTGGACAGTAGAGACGGCAGGAAGAAATATTCCGGCAATCACCAACAACATCAGGAATGAACCGATTATCTTTTTAATATAGGTCTTTTTCATATAAAATTTTCCTCGGGCAGAGGGATATATCTCAAAGATAATACATAATATATATGTTTGTCAACTGGATATAAATGGGTGGCAGATATACCTACTATATCAAAATATTATAGGTTTGGGATTACTTGCATAACCAGGGATACCTGCCGCATAATCTCTGCCAGGGATTTGACGGTACTTCAGTAGGCGGTGCGGGTGTAGGCGTGGGCGTATCAGTCGGAACAGGCGTAGGGGTACTGGTAGGAGTCGGGGGTATAATAGTAGGCTCCGGGGTCACTGTAGGGACGGGGGGAGTTACAGTATATGAGGCTGTGGGAGTGATATTTTCTTCCTTCGCACCTAATGTAGGTGTGACAAAATCTGCAGCCGCTGCCTTCAGACTGGCAAGAGCATTAATCCTGCCATATAAAAAGTATACGCCTGTACCGGAAATTCTGTCAGCGTAATTTGCTATATAACTTATCACCTGTTCCCTCTCTATTCCGTTTAGTCCAAACAGAAGCGCTGCCAGACCTGACACATGCGGAGAAGCCATGGAAGTACCGGACATATATCCGTAATTTTGTCCTCCAATTCTGTTTGGATGATTGGGCATAGTGGAGTATATCGATACACCGGGTGCGGTGACGCTTATCCACCTGCCCCAATTGGAAAAAGAGGCTTTATTGTCCTGGCCGTCAACCGCGCCTACAGCAATCACATTGTTAAAGCCCGCCGGATAACTTGGCTTTGATTTGCCGCTATTACCTGCTGCTGCCACCAGAACCGCTCCCTTTAAAGCGGCATAATTGACTGCATCCTCAAGCGCACGGGAATAAGCAGTACCGGAAAGACTCATGTTTATTACATCCGCGCCGTTATCCGCAGCCCAAGAGATACAGTCAGCTATCCATGAATAATATCCTGATCCGCTGTCCGACAATGCTTTGGCGTTTAAAAGCCGTGAATTATAACCCACTCCTGCTATCCCTAAGTGATTATTGGTATCTGCACTGATAATTCCCGCAACATGGGTACCGTGACCGTATAAGTCATCCGGGGTATAGCTGTCCGTACAATTAGTCTCTTTATCAACCTTGCCTGAAAGGTCCGGGTGATCCTCATCTATCCCTGTATCCACCACGGCAACCAGCACGCTACTACTTCCTTTGGAGTAATTCCAGGCGCTGACATCTCCCCCGGCTGCATGTATCTGGTACAAATTCCCCTGCCTATTTTCAAGTAGAGCGGGATCGTCCGTCATTTCTGATACGGTAGCTATTTGATCTTCCTCTACATATGACACACGTGGATCTCCTTGCATTTTCAGAATCAATTCGTTTACTACCTCCGGCTTAACTGATAAAACATCGATGTTAAGTCTGCCGATTGAGGAGATACGTTCCAACCTGTTTAGTCTGTGGAATTTCAAACGCTCCGGATCAGACAATCCGGTTTTGTATTTTACGATGATGCGCCTGTTCTCTGAATTGGTTAAAAGATCCGAAGCATAAATAGGAATAGAAGAGAGTAGAAAAGCAGAAAAGATGACGAAAAAAAGCAGGAATTTTTTCACCATGTCTAAACTAACACGGGACTTTCCAGTTGTCAACTGCATCTATACCCATTACTCAGGTTCGCAACTTAATTAGTTGCAATAGCTGATTAGATAGGGCTATGCTGGAAAAACTTATTTCAAACCTGAGTTTTTTCAGTATGAAGCTCCACGGGCTTACGCCCGTGGTATCCTCAAATTCTTCGGCGAGCGAAATCCGCCGAAGCATTACCCTTCGACTCTCCTTCGACAAGCTCAGGATTCGCTCAGGGTATCCGCAATATCGCATTCATCCACGAGTTTACACTCGTGGTTTTCTGCGAAGGCGGATAAATATCGAATATCGCATCACTGATATCTAGGTTCTACTATTTTCCCCTTTTTCCCGTTCACCGGTATTTGTAGTAACCAGGAGAGGGTATTGGCAACTGCAGCACCCACCCGAAGTCCGGTAAACGATCCCGGTCCTTCGAAAACCTTTATCTCACAGATATCCTTCGGAGTGATTTTCTCCTTTTGGAGGATTTGCTCTATAAGAGGCAAAACCACCTGTGATGTGAAACTCCTGCCTGCTGAAAGCTCCCTTATCTTCTTATCCTGCATATATAAAGCCACCAGTACCTGATCGGAGGATGAAGTATCCAAATATAGTATGTATTTATTTTTCATATTTGTAAGTTTCCAACTCCACCGCGCCCTGACGGACAATCTGATAGGGAGATCTGGAACAGTCTGCCACCGTGGAAGCTTGTTTTAACCTGCACGTCCCCTTAACGCAATAATCTGCTTTACCGGCAAGGTCATTATCGATTGTCTCATGTAAATAAGGTGTAGGCAAACCGTGAAAATTGGCAGACGGGCCGAGGATAGCAACACCTACCGACCTGATAAGTTCCAACGCAATTTCATGGTTTGGCATACGGATACCTATGGTATTTCCTCCACCACAAACCAGGGGATACTTGTTTGCATCCTGACAAAAATTGACGATGGTCAAAGCCCCGGGCCACTTGTCTTCCATAAGATGTCGCACAACATCTGAAAGAGGGGACCGGTAATATTTTTTGGCCATTTCAATTGAGGATACAAGCACCGGCACTGCTTGATTTTCCGGTCTTTTTCTTATCTGAAATAGTCTTTTTACAGCCAGCAGGTCATCAATCCTGCAACCTATACCATAAGCCGTATCTGTAGGATAAATAACAATCCCTCCTTCTTTCAGTATTCTTATGGGTTCGCTTAAATCCTGCATATCAATAAGAAATTACTTCAATTTGCCTTTGGGATTTTTCTTTTACCTTTATGTAAACTTCCGTCCTTTTATCGGGTTTCAAATCCTCTATTTTTTCCGCCCATTCTACAGCTACAACTGTATCCGGTTTGTTTAACATTTCCGGAATCCCGACATCCTTTATCTCTTTTGTATTGGCCAAACGGTAAAGGTCTATATGAAATAAGTTTTTAATTAATTCATGATGTATTTCATAATGTCGCACAATAATGAAAGTAGGGGAGAGTACTCTCTTTTGGGGAAGGAAGTAATTTATAAAACCATGCATGAAGGTAGTCTTACCGGCACCCAAATCTCCATAAAGTAAATACACTTCCCCGCCTTCTGCCTGAGAAGCAAGATTATACCCTATCTTCTCTGTTTCACCAGCACTTCCTGACAAATATTTCATATTACAAAGCATTCATCACGAGTTTCGCGTTATTCTAATTCGGGTCCCCGCCTGCATCGCTTATTGCGAAGCAATTGCGGGCAGGCTGCCACTCGCGTTTCCCAGTCGCTCGATACATCTCGCTTTGGGAGACCCTCGCTCGTGTCACCCGTTTTATTATTAAGGTATGTGCGAAACTCGTATTCATGTCGAATTCCCCATATTATAAAGTATAATATATGAATATGCATATCAGAAAAGCTGAATTTCAGGATATAGACAAAATTACCAAGTTGGGAATGGATTTGATCTTCTTGCATACTGAATTTGAAAAAGATTACTACTTACTGGAAGAAAATGCGGATATGCATTTCCAAAGTTGGGTTAAATCCCAGCTAAATAGCCCATCTTCGTTTATATTAGTAGCAGAAACGGATCCGGACGAAAATAAACAAGGTAATTTCACCCAAGGAGAAAAACAGGTAATAGGTTTAATTTCCGGATTCATCAAATATCTTTTCCCCTGGTTTAAGGTTAAAAAGGTAGGTCATATCTCATTTATGGTCGTTGATCCCAGCTACAGGCAGAAAGGAGTAGGAAAAATGCTGGAAAGCGAGGCAAAAAAATGGTTCAAAAGTGAAAATATCGGTTTCGTCGAGTTATACGTGGATGAAAAAAATCCAGTCGGAAATAAGGTTTGGCAGAGCTTCGGTTTCCTGCCTTTCAAAAACTTCCTGAAAAAACCTATTTAACCCTCTTTGCTTCCCTTAAGCTTAAGAAAACTGATACCCCCAGCATCGCGCATCCTACAATGATCAAACCGATAATAAGGAATCCGGCACTTAGCGGTTTTGTCTCCCTTGCATCTTCGGACGCTTCTTTCATACCACTGTTATCGGTAGCCTCATCATTCTCCCCTAATATACTCAAATTATCGTCAGTTTCAAGAATATTACCCGAACCGGAAGATTTCCCTACAGATAAGTTTGAGGCAGCCGGGTTATTTGTCGATAGCGGTTGGAGAACCACTTCTTTTTCCTGGGTTTTTACCATCTCACTTGGTTTGGGAGTGGCCGTTGGTTTGGAGGTTGGTTTCGGAAGTGGCGTGGAAGTGGGGGTGGGGGTTGGTGTGGATGTGGAGGTAGGAACAAAATCAGAGTTAGGACTGTTTGGAGAAGCAGACACCAAAATACCCCAAAAGTCTGCTCCATCCGGATATCTGCCTAAAGATATGCCAATTCCCGGATCTTGATTATAACTTTTCTCATCGACTAAAACTCCGTTTTCATCTTTAAGTTTTACTCCGTCACCTCCATTGTTTAATCTGTTGGACAGTGAAAACTGCATAAAAGACGACGATGAGGCAAATTTCGTACCTTCTGCCAGAGTTTTTACCACTCCTGTACTGTCCTCTATCTTCCAACTGCTCATATCAATCTCTGCTGAATCAGTTTTATACAACTCTATCCAGTCGCTATTTTCTGAGGAAGGATGAGGCAATATTTCATTAATCACGACAGAAATAGCTAAAACAGGAGAAAAGAATGTAAAAAAGAAAACTGTCAAAAGGATGAGAATGGTTAATTTCGCTACAAAATTTCTCACGTTGTTACCTGTAAGACTTTTCCGTCTTTAAGGATTTCTCTACCCGTTCCTAAATCAGAACCTAACGACTAATCAAACCGTGTATGTTTTTTAACCTGCTACATTTAATGACTCTCCTCGCAGCAAGCTGACGAGGTATCATAATAGTTTTAGCTGGTCTTTATGAATAATATAGTAATTACCTGGTTTAACACCTTGGTGCTGGATATATTGTTTAACTGCCGTTTCTGTTT
>Ga0210017_1001896_pt1 | contig 18111 bp, 16 predicted proteins | sample CryGeyCG2014_020_FD_183966 | JGI IMG/M metagenome (GOLD analysis project Ga0210017, IMG submission 183966) | Groundwater microbial communities from aquifer - Crystal Geyser CG08_land_8/20/14_0.20 (SPAdes) (version 2) | ecosystem: Environmental > Aquatic > Deep subsurface > Groundwater | place... | reverse complement strand
GTTTGAAAAAGTTTATTGTAAATAGCAAAAGAGTGAAAATATACGTAAAAAATACACGGGTGAGATTCGTGTGTTTTTTTATTTACTCAATATAATTAGACTGTTGAATAATTATTTTCTCAGCGTTTTTCCGCGTAGCTATCCGCGTCTTTCCGCTTCTACTAACCCATAGAAGCAGATTTACGCAGATTACAACGCGGATTTACGCGGAATCATTCAACGGTCTAATTCTATGTGATAAATAAAAATTGAAGTACCGGCCCGGGCTACAGGCTTATATTGATTTAACCATTTATAATATCCGACAGCTTCATCAAATCCGGGCACAGGATTCCCAATGCCTCTCTGTAACTGATTTACCGAAACAGCTAACCAGGCCGGAGCAGAACCTTCTTCTGGGTCTAATTTTCTATATTTTTCTTTCAGATAATATTCCGGGTCTCCGCCTCCAAAATAATCAACCTTTATTTTTTTAATATCATTGGCTTTAACCCATTTTTCTAATCTCTTCAAGTCCTGTCCCCAGTCATAATTCGAATCAACCACATATTTATATCCCTGCTTATAACCTCCGCCTATTTCATTAAAGTAAGAAAGATAATAAGGGAAACAACTTAAAGAAGAAATTATATACCATCCCAGCAAAATCGAAATAAAAAAACTTGCCATTTTTTTAAGAGGCATTTTTTTTATAGACTCTATCATTTTCACTATTCCCAGGCAAACTAAAACATATGTGAAGGGAAGGGTGGGCAGAATATGTCTTACTCCGATATTGAGATTTCCGGAGATAGAAGTTAACCAATAAATTCCTAAAAACACCATCATTGAAAATTCGGGAAAGTGTTCCAATATCCATTCCTTACTTCTACTAATAGGTTTAATCCAAAAAGGCGCTTTTATGACACAGGCCGCCCAGAGCAAAGCAATTAAAGTTAAAATATGAAAGCCCAAAGGTATTTTTAGGACATAGACAACCGGAAAATAAAACCACCAGCCGGCTGCCGAAATCATTCCCATAAAATAAACAGTATTTCCGGAAGCTGCTCTCTGGGTTGCCATTAAAAGTCCCAAAAGATAATGACCGAGGGGCCGAATTCCGGGTTTATCTGCCATCCAGATACAGAGACTTTTTAAGAATCCCATGGGAGAAGATTCTAAAATATGAATGGTATCTGAAAGTTGTCTTTCTGCCGGATAATTTAAAATGTGAAATTGATAAACCGGCCAGATTATAAAAACTAGTCCAATTACTCCTGCCAAAATAGCCCAACCAACGTATTTTAAGAGAGATCTTCTCCCCAAAATCGCATAACAGATGGTAATTATGGCGAAAAATGGAAGAAGTAGAACTAAAGAAAATTTAAGAAGCAATGCGACTCCGAAAGTAAGACCGGCAAAAATTATATTCTTTTTTTGAGGATTTTTTAAGAACTTTAACCAAAAATAAGTAGCCAATACCGTCCCCAAAGCAGCAGCAACATCAGTGGTAACCAATCTGCCGTGAGCTATGAAAGTGGGAGAAAAAGTAAAAAGAGTTAAAACCAAAAGAGCTGTTTTATTCCCGAAGAAATCTTTTGAAAATTTAAACAAAAACCAGCCCAGAAATATTAAAATTAAAATCATTGGAATCCTGGACCAAAAAATAATTTGGTCCGGGTCGTTTCCGGAATGATATAAAAATTCAGAACCTAACCACCATTGGCCGTTAACTTCATCTTTCCAGGCAGGACTATCTTTGGGAAAATTAAGATTTAAAAATAAGAGCGGTAAAGCGGCTATATCTTTTACTAAAGGCGGATGTTCGGGATTAATTCTGAAATCTTTCTGGGATAAATAAGAATAACCGGCCGGAATATGAGCTAACTCATCCATAGTAGCTGAATCACCTCTCATGCTAAAAAAAGCCACTAACCCCATAAGAATTAGAAGTCCGGCTGCAATAACATTGGTTAGACGAGAGGACATATTTCCGATAAAAATTTTTAGAAACTTATTCCCCGCTTCGTTCGGAACGAAATTTATAGAAATTTATTGTTAATTAATTTCGCGAGCGGAGCGAGCAAATTTCTATTAGTTTCAATAAGTTTCTATATGATATACCCAGACCCCGTTTTTTTCTTCAATTTCTCCTTGAGGAAACTTCTTCCATAGTTCCAAAATTAAATCTTTATCGTATTGCATCAATACAATTGCTCCTTTATTTTTTATTTTAATTTCCTCTAAATCTTCTGGCAATAGATAGATGGATTTTGGGGTTTTAAATTTTGTTCTTTCAACAAACATTATTGTTTGAGCCGGCATCGGGAGGCCTGCAGGATAGGGAACCGGTACTCCGGATTGATTTACTATTACATATTTTTGAATCCCCGGCTCCAAGTCATTTAGATAATTCCCAATTTCTACATAATTTTTAGAAAAAGCATTTTCAACTTCGGGAGATTTCCCCCACAAAATGAAATAGCGAGAATATTGAGCAAAAATAAATGAAATTACTAATAAAACTAAAACCGAAATTATTAATTTATAACTTAAAAAGTCCCTTTTTATTTTAACTTTTTCTTTGATTTTTCTAATCAAAAACTCGCATCCGATTGCTGCAAAAATAAAAGTAGGAGGAATAGCCCCAATACATCTTAAAGAGTGAGGTATTCTCTCCGAAGTTAAAATACCGGGTAATAACATTATAAAGAACCAGCTTAATAGAAAACAGAAAGTAGAAAATAGAAAATATTTTTTATCTTTTCCTTGTCGGGCAGTGGATGGGTTGTAGTCTTTTAAAAATGTAAAAATATTTTTTAAAGAAATAATAAGCCCGATAAGAAATAGAATTCCTACCGGCCAGAATAAAATTGGAGAACCGGAAATGTTATGCCGCCAGTTGAAATCTCCGGAGAAATTAAACATTCCAAGGTGTTTTATCAAACTTTCGCCAAGAGCTTTAATTGGAGTTTCGTTGGCAAAAACAGAAACCCCGGCTGCCCGGCTGACAAAATATTCAGGGTTTTCTAAGAAATAAATTCCGAGCGGAAGAGTAATTAAAATGACAAATGATAAATGGCAAATGGCAAATGACAGAAATTTTTTTTGGAGACTTTGTTTTTTATAGATTAGCCACCATAGAAATAAAACTACGAGTAGCAATATCACTGTCAATCTGAAGGCAATGTAAGTGTAAAAACCTAAACCAAAAATTAGGCCCGAAAAAATAAAATCTCTCATTCTTTGGCTTCGGAACCCTTCAGATAAAAAATAAAAAGTGAAGACCAAAATCAGAGGAACCAAAATCGCCCTGAACCCAATTCGGCTGAAATTAACATGCCAGAAAGAAACAGCCAGAAAGAAACTTGCCAGTAAAGCAATAAATCGAGAACCGTTCTCGTCCTGGTTGAATAGCTCTTTAGTTAATAAATAGAGGCCAAGAACGGTTAGAATTCCGATTAAGGCCGAAATAATTCTTATTGACCAGATAGAGATTCCGAAAATTGAAAAGGATCCGGCAATTAAATTAATAAAAAGGCCTTCCCGACCGTTATTTTCCGGATAAAATATCTTTCCGGGATCTGTGATGGCTTCGTTGCCGTTTATTGCTTCATCCGGATAAAGACCGGGCGGAATAGTGTCTAGCTGCCAAATTCTAAAGAAGAAAGCGATTAGCAAAATAATCAATAAAAATATTATTTCCCTTCTCATGGTTATTAAATTATTTTAACATATCTACATGGAAAAAAGGAGAATGGGCTGGTTATCACTCAAAGGTCTTGACTGCTAATCTTGGTTTTGCTATAATTACAAACGAGGGAGAAACCCAAAAATAAACTTTTGGACTTCGACCGAACGCAGTAATTATCTGAGGCGGCAAAGTCGCTGAAAGTATAATAGAAACTGATGATTACCCAACGTCAAAACCAGCTATTAAACGGAATAATTACAGAATATATTAATTCGGCCAGGCCGGTAAGTTCTCAATTGCTTGAAAAAAAGTATGATTTTGGAATTTCGCCGGCTACTATCAGAATCGAAATGCAAAAACTAACCGATAAAGGTTTTCTTCATCAGCCCCATACTTCGGCGGGCAGAATTCCTACCGATAAGGGTTATCGGTTCTTTGTAGATAATTTACCTGAAGAAGAACTTGCTGAGTTTGAGGAGTTTGGGATAGAGAATTGGTTTGAAAAACAGCTTGGAAGCTCTCTAAAATTTATTCAGGCTGTTACTAAAAATTTAGCTTCGGCTTCTTCTGGTTTGGCCCTGGGTTATCTTCTGGGAGAAAAAATTTTATGGAAAGAAGGATGGAAAGAAATTTTTCAAGAACCGGAATTTACCGAGGCGGAGTTTATTACTAAATTCATTCAAATGCTTGAAGAATTTGAAAAAAACATTGAAGATTTTATTTTAGAATTTCCGGTAGAAACCCGGGTTTATATCGGTAAGGAAAATCCAATTTCAAAAGCTAAAGATTTCAGCATCATTGCATCGAAATTTGTTTTTCCCGACCAAGGGGGAATTTTTGCTATCCTGGGACCAAAGAGAATGAGCTATCCTAAAAATATCTATTTAATAAATTCGGTGGTAAAATTACTAAAAAATTATTAAAATGGAAGAAGAAAAATCCACTTTCGCTAAAGTTTCGGAGAACAAAGAAAAAAAAGAATTAAATATTGAAGAATCAGAAAAAAAGCTGGCAGAATGTCAAAAACAAAAAGATAGATATTTAACCGGCTGGCAGAGGGCCAGGGCAGATTTTTTAAATTATAAAAAAGAGGAGATGGAAAGAATCGGAGAGATTTTAAAATATGCCGGAGAAGAATTAATTTTGAAAATTTTGCCAATTCTGGATAATTTCGATCTGGCAGAAAAAAAATTGCCAGAAAACCTGAAAGACGATGAGAATGTTAAAGGAATTCTCCAAGTAAAAAATCAGATTTTGGTTTTTTTGAAAAATCAAGGAGTAGAAGAAATAAAGGCCGTTGGAGAATATTTTGACCCCAATTTTCACGAAGCGGCAGAAATGGTGGATTTAAAAGAAGAGGCATCTGGTAAGGTGGTGGAAGAAATTAAAAAGGGATACAAATTGCATGGCAAAGTTATCAGATCTGCCAGAGTCAAGGTCACAAAATAGGGTTCACTCCGTCAAATGCTGCCCTACAGCAATTTTGCTGAAAGCAAAATTATTTGACGGGGTAAAGGTCGCAAAATAAGATTTAAGATTTAAAATTTAAGATTAAAAATTATTGAAGGTCTAAATCTTAAATCTGACAACTTAAATCTTTTAATCTAATATTATGCCGATTATTCCATATCATCCATTTTGGGATTTAGGACGGTTTTTTGAAGAAGAAGAATGGCCGGAAGTTTGGGAAAGACCAAGGTGGGAATTAAGGGTTCCGATGATAAGAGCTCCGCGAATGGACATTTATGAGGATAATGGTAATGTGGTAGCTGAAGTTGAACTTCCCGGAGTTGACCCCAAAAATATTGAGGTTGAGGTAAAAGACAATGTTTTAAAAGTAGAGGCGAAAACCGAAGAGAAAAAAGAAGAAAAAGGAAAGGGATATTACCGGAAAGAATTAAGCAGAGGATATTTTAAAAGAGCGGTTCCTTTACCGGTAGAGGTAATTGGAGAGAAAACAGATGCTGCTTACGAAGGAGGAATACTGAAAGTAGTAATTCCCAAAGCAAAACTGAAAAAAGAAGCGGAAAAGAAATATAAAATAAAGGTAAAAACAAAAACCGCCTAATAAATAAAAATCCAAATAACAAAATCCAAATGTCAAACTTTTAATCATTTGAGAGTGAATTATTTGATATCGATTTGACATTTGAGCTTTGACATTTGACATTATGAGTAAAATTTTAGGTATTGACCTCGGTACCACTTTTTCGGCAATGGCCGCGGTGGAAGCCGGTGAACCAAAAATTATCGAGAATAAAGAAGGGGGAAGAATTACTCCCTCGGTTGTAGCTTTGACTAAAACCGGAGAAAGATTGGTTGGAGTTTTAGCCAAAAGACAGCAAATTACCAACCCTCAAAATACTATTTTTTCCATTAAACGATTAATCGGCCGGAGGTTTTCTGATTCAGAAGTTCAGAAAGATAAAAAACTTTTGTCTTACGAAATTCGAGAATCTTTAGATGGGGGAGTAGAGGTTAAAATGGGCGATAGATGGTACAAACCGACTGAAATTTCGGCCCAGATACTGCAGAAATTAAAGCAGGATGCTGAAGAAAAATTGGGTCAAACTATTGAAGAAGCTATTATTACTTGTCCGGCTTACTTTGACGATTCTCAAAGAAAAGCGACTAAAGTGGCCGGAGAAATTGCAGGATTGAAGGTTAGAAAAGTAATCAATGAGCCTACGGCTGCCGCTTTAGCCTATGGTTTAACTAAGAAAAAAGATCAGCAAATTTTAGTCTATGATTTTGGCGGAGGGACCTTTGATGTTTCTGTTTTAGACATTGAAGAAGATACGATTGATGTTATCGCGGTTGGCGGTGATACCCATCTTGGCGGAGACGATTTTGACCAAAAAATAATGAATTGGGTAGTCAACCAATTTAAGAAAGAGCAGGGGATTGACCTTTCTCGCGACCCGTTAGCCCTGCAAAGAATTAAGGAAGCTGCCGAGAGGGCAAAAATTGAATTGTCCACTGCTCTGGAAACAGAAATCAATCTTCCTTTTATTACTTCAGACCCAGCCGGGCCGAAACATCTTTTATATAAATTTACTCGAGCTCAATTAGAAAATTTAGTAAAAAATTATATTGATAAATCTATTGAATTAGTCAGAAAAACCATTGAAGAAGCAAGAGAAGTAAAAGAGAAAAAACTCACTATTGAAGATATTGATGAAATAGTTTTAGTCGGCGGTCAAACCAGAATGCCTAAAATCCAGGAGGAGATTAAGAAACTTCTTGGCAAAGAGGCGAATAAATCTATTAATCCGGACGAAGTAGTAGCAATTGGAGCGGCGGTAGAAGCCGGAATTTTACAGGGCGAAATGAAAGAAGTTTTACTTTTGGACAATACTCCGCTTTCTTTAGGAATTGAGACTCTGGGTCAGGTTAATACTATTCTGATTCCTAAAAACACAACCTATCCAACCGCTAAAACTCAGATTTTTTCTACTGCTGCCGATAATCAGCCTTCGGTTGAAATTCATGTCCTGCAAGGAGAAAGACCAATGGCTTCTGACAATAAAACCCTGGGAAGATTTATCTTAGATGGCATTCCTCCTGCTCCCCGGGGAATTCCTCAAATTGAAGTAACTTTTGATATTGATACCAACGGAATTTTAAATGTTTCAGCCAGGGATAAAGCTACCGGCAGAGAACAGTCTATAAGGATTGAAGGTTCTTGCGGCATTTCAAATGAAGAAATAGAAAAAATGAAAAAGGAAGCAGAATTGCATGCCAGAGAAGACCGAAAAAAACAAGAATTAATTGAAGCCAAAAATCTTGCCGATAACTTGATTTACACTACCGAAAAAACTTTGAGGGAGGCCGGAGAAAAAATTTCTGCCGACATAAAAAAAGAAATTGGGGAAAAAATTGAAGCTTTGAAAAAAGTAAAAGATAGTGATAATATAGAGGATATAAAAAATAAAACCCAGGAGTTATCGCAGGCTATTCAGAAGGTGGGCACAGAACTTTATAAAGCTGCTCAGGAAAAGAAAACGGAAGAAAAGAAATCCGAAGAGAGTAAAAAAGAAAAGCCAGAAGAAGGAGAATACCACGACAAAACAAATGACAAATGACAAATGACAAATGACAAATGACAAATGACAAGATAATGTCATAAGTCATAAGTCATAAGTCATAAGTCATAAGTCATAAGTCAAAAGTCAAAAGTCAAATTATGAGAGATTATTATCAAACATTAGGCATTTCCCGTAATGCTTCTCCGGAAGAAATAAGGAAGGCTTATCATAAATTAGCTCATAAATATCATCCGGACAAAGGGGGAGACGAAAAAAAATTTAAAGAACTGAATGAAGCTTATCAGGTTTTGTCTAATAAAGAAAAAAAGGCTCAATATGACCAATTCGGCAGAGTTTTTGAAGGGGAAGCTGGGCCGGGTTTTGATTTTGGTTCGGCCTTTAGAAAAGATGGAGGTTTTGATTTTAGTTTTGGAGATTTTGGGGACTTAGGAGAAATGGTTGAAGAAATGTTTGGGTATGGAGGTTTTCGAAGAAAAAAGGATTTGAAAAGAGGAAAAGATATTGAGATTGATATAGAAATTCCCCTGGAAGCTGTTTTAGAAAATCAAGAAAAAGAGATTGTTCTTTATAAATATATAACTTGTTCTCGATGTCAGGGAACAGGAGCTGAACTGGGAACCAAAGTCAAAGAATGTTTCAGCTGCAGGGGCACTGGTCAAGTCCAGGAAATTAAAAGGACATTTTTTGGCTCATTTACCAGAGTAGTGGTTTGTCCTGAATGCGGAGGAGAAGGATTTAGAGCAGAAAAACCTTGCAACGTCTGCAGGGGTGAAGGAAGAATTAAGGATGAAGAAAATATTAAAATTTCCATTCCGGCTGGCGTTGATACAAATCAAGTAATAAAAATTTCAGGTAGGGGAGAGGCAGGAAGAAAAAAGGGGAAAGCTGGAGATTTGTATGTCCGGTTTCTGGTTAAAAAACATCCAATTTTTAAAAGAAAAGGAGATGATTTACATCTAAATCAGTCAGTTTCTTTTTCTCAAGCTGCTTTGGGCGATGAAATTGAAATTCCGACCCTGGGAGAAAGTAATATTTTGTTAAAAATTCCTTCTGGCACCGAATCGGGAAAAGTTTTACGAATTTTCGGAAAAGGAGTTCCTCATTTTTCCGGCTACGGAAGAGGAAACATGTATGTAGAGTTGACAGTAAAGACTCCAAAGAAACTAACTAAAAAACAGAAAGAGCTATTGGAGAAGTTGAAACAAGAAGGCCTATAATTAATTTTACAACTTACAACTTACAACTTACAACTTTAATTTATGTTGTGAGTTGTTGGTTGTTTAGTTATTAGGTTAGAATTAGGCCCCCATAGCTTAGTGGCAAAGCAGTAGCCTTTTAAGCTTCTGACGAGGGTTCGATTCCTTCTGGGGGTACAAAAGAAAATCAAAAATCAAATATCAAAAATTAAAAATTTAGGGCGGCGAGCCGTTCAGAACCAGCCGGCCCTTATAAATCAGTACAAATGGTTTTAGCCGAATTAGAAAAATCCTGCGGACAGAAATACATAGATTGTCTTGTAGGTGATGCTGACATAAGATGATATCAATATTAGAATTTAAGTAGTAGCTTTATTTACTAATATAGCCGTGCCGGATTGGTCCTCTCGGGGGGTAAACCCGGGAGCTCAGGCCTATGTGATTGAAGAGAAAGAAGTAGAATTTGGAGCTCCAGGAGTTTCGGTTGAGTTAACTTAGAGTTAATAGAATTGAAATATTTTAACAAAATCCTCTGTTTTCGGGGATTTTGTTTTTGGTTTCTTGCGGGGGAGGGAGTTTTTGTTTTATACTTGCCCCGTTAGAAATCTATGAAAATGATCTAAGATAGGGTTTGAACAAAGTTTTGGTTTAGTGGCCAAAGATTTCTAACGGGGCTTGTTAGATTTTTATTGCTATTGTAAAATAAACATAAACCCCGTTAGAAATCTATAGTAATTAGACTGCAATTAAATATCGAACTATAATCTGGGTTAATATACAAAGATTTCTAACAGGGTAGAGTTTTAATATGGCGGTTAATTTTTACCAACTTCTTTCTTATCGTTTTTTAGAGAACTCTTTCGGAGAATACTTATTGGCTTTGGCGGTTTTTGTTTTGGTAATTTTTGTTCTGAGGATTTTTAAGAATATAGTGATTAAGAAATTAAAACATCTGGCAGATCATACCAGAATTGAATTTATTAACTTGTTAATGGAAATTATCAATTCTATAGGCTGGCCCCTCTATTTCCTTTTGGCGCTTTGGATAGCTTTCCAATTTATTTCTCTACCCGAAAAACTAGTCAAGTTCTTTTCCTATCTTTTATTAATTATTGTTGCCTACTATATAGTAGTGGCCTTGCAAAGATTAATCGGATTTTCTGTTTCGAAGCTAAAAGAAGCCGGGAAACTAGACAGCTCTATTGCCAACCTTTTAAATCAGATTGGTAAATGGGTTTTGTGGTTAATTGTTGTCTTAATTGTCTTACAGAATTTAGGGTTTAATATTACTACTTTGATTGCTGCCCTGGGGATTGGCGGTATTGCTATTGCTTTTGCCCTGCAAAGCATTCTATCTCTGACATTTTTGCCTGCTTTTTAATTCATTTTGATAAGCCTTTTGAAGTGGGAGATTTTATAATCATCAATGGGGATTTAGGGGTTGTTCAAAAGATCGGCTTAAAATCAACCAGAATTAGAACTCTTTGGGGAGAAGAATTGGTTATTTCTAACAAAGAGCTGACCGAAAAGAGGATTCACAATTACAAGAAAATGCAGGAAAGAAGGATTCATTTTAGCTTCGGAGTGATCTACCAAACACCAGCTGAAAAGCTTAGGAAAATCCCCCAAATAGTAAAGGAAATTTTTGATGGTATAGAGCTGGTCAAACTAGACAGGGTGCACTTCAAAAGTTTTGGCGACTTCGCTGGCGGTGGAATTTGCCAGAAAAACCAAGGAAATTCAGGGACGTTTCTGAATTTTTCTTAAATTCGGAAACGTCCCCATTTTAGTTAATTTCTTAAATTCGGAAACGTCCCCATTTTAGTTTCTGATTGATTGGCTTGAGGGTTAAAATTTGTTAATATAATTAATGGGACCAAACTTCATGAAAAATCAATCAAAAATTTCTAACCTCGTTAGAAATCGAAGATTTCTAAACGGGGCTAAGGTGGTGAAAAGATTTCTAATTCCGTTTTTTTTAATACTTGCAATCGGCGCTAGTTTTTGGTTGGGAACAAATTTTGGTAAATCGCAGTGCAAAATTTGTCCCCCGGAGGAAATCGATTTTTCCCTTTTTTGGGAAGCATATCACAAATTACAGGAAAAATTCGTTGATAAAGGGAAATTTGACATTCAACAAATGATTTACGGGGCAATCTCCGGGATGGTAAAATCTTTGGAGGACCCTTATACCGTCTTTTTTAAACCGGAAGAAACGAAAAGGTTTATTGAAGATGTTAAAGGAAGTTTTGAAGGAGTAGGGATGGAAATTGGAATCAGAAAGGGTCAACTTCAGGTAATTTCGCCTTTAGAAGGAACACCAGCCCAAAGAGCAGGTTTACGGGCTGGTGACAAAATTCTAAAAATTAATGGCACTTCAACGGTTGATATGATAATTGAGGAGGCGGTTAACTTAATTCGGGGACCAAAAGGTACTGAGGTTGCTCTAACGATTTTTCGCGAAGAGTGGGAAAAATCTAAAGAGTTTAAAATTGTTAGAGATGTAATTGAGGTTCCTTCTTTGAAATGGGAATTGAAGACCACCCCGTGGGGATATCCAATTGCCTATTTAAAACTCTATCACTTCAGCGGAAAAGCGGATTCTGATTTTAAACAGGCAGCATTTGAGATTTTAGCAAGTCCGGCCCAAAAAATTATTTTAGATTTGCGTAATAATCCCGGCGGATATTTATTAGTAGCAGTAGATATTGCCGGATGGTTTTTGGAAAAAGAACAAATTGTAACTATTGAAGATCTTGGCAAAGAGGAAACAAAAAAAGAATATAAAGCTCCGGGTCCGGGAAAACTTTTGCCCTACCCAATGGTGATTTTGATTAATCAGGGAACAGCTTCGGGGGCAGAAATTTTAGCCGGGGCCCTAAGAGATAATCGAGAAATAAAATTGATTGGCGAAACTTCCTTCGGAAAGGGCTCGGTGCAGAAGTTAGAAAGCTTAAATAACGGCTCCAGTCTTAAAATTACGGTAGCCAACTGGTTGACTCCTAAGGGGAATCTTATTACTGACCAAGGGTTAAAACCGGATATAGAAGTGGAAATGACAGAAGAGGATTATGAAAAAGAGCGTGACCCACAGTTGGACAAGGCTATTGAAGTAATAAGAGAAATGAGATAAAATATGATTGAAAACCAAAAACCAAAAATAAAAAACCAAAAACACATATTAAAAACATAAAAATATTTTTGCATTTTTGGTTTGTGTTTTTAATCTTTGGTTTTTAATTTTTAATTTTAGCGAAGTACTTATGCGGATAATCCTTCTCCAAGATATAGATAAGTTAGGCAAAAAGTACGATATTAAAGAGGTGGCAGATGGCTACGCCAGAAATTTTTTGCTTCCTAAGGGCTTAGCTAAACCGGCCACCAAAGAAATTCTTAAATGGGTTCAGCTCCAAAAAGAAATTCAGGGGAAAAAAGAAGAGGTGGAGCTTAAGAAAGTTCAAAGATTTGCTTCCGAGATAGACGGCTTGGAAGTAGTAATTCCGGTTAAGGTTGGCAAAGAACAGAATCAACTGTTTGAATCAATCACTTCCCAGAAAATTTCTGACAAGTTAAAAGAATTAGGATTTGAGATAAAAAAAGGTCAAATTATTTTAGAAGAACCCATTAAAGAGTTGGGTGAATTTCCGGTAAAAATTTGCTTTGAACACAATTTGGAAGTGGAAATAAAAGTAATAGTAACTGAAGAAAAAAAATTATAATCCGAATACTACGAATTTTATTCGAATACAACGAATTATAAGTAACTTTATTCGTAGTATTCGCATTTAATTCGTAAATTCGCATTAAGTTTGGCCTATGGCCAAATATATTTTTATTGCCGGCGGTGTAATGTCCAGCATTGGCAAGGGAGTCGCTACGGCCTCAATCGGAAAAATTTTGCAAACTAAAGGATTTAACGTAACTGCTGTTAAAATTGATCCTTATATTAACGTTGATGCCGGAACGATGAATCCTGTTGAGCACGGAGAAATTTTTGTAACCAAAGACGGAACAGAGTGCGACCAGGATGTAGGAAATTATGAAAGGTTTTTAGACCAAGAATTAACCACCGATAATTATATAACTACCGGCAGGATCTATCAGGCAGTAATCAATCGAGAAAGAAATTTAGAATACCAGGGCAAGTGCGTAGAGGTTGTGCCCCATATTCCAGAAGAAGTCATTTCCCGCATAAAAAAAGCGGCCAGGAGAATTGGAGCCGATTTTATTTTAATAGAAATTGGGGGAACAGTAGGGGAGTATCAAAATCAGTTATTTTTAGAGGCAGCCCGAATGATGAGAATTTTCCAGCCAAAGGATGTTCTTTTCATTTTAATAAGTTATTTGCCCATCCCTAAAATGATAAGAGAAATGAAAACAAAACCAACTCAGCAAGCCGTAAGATGGTTGAATATGGCCGGAATTCAACCGGATATGATTTTAGCCAGGTCAGTAATTCCTTTGGATACGCCCCGTAAAAGAAAACTTTCTATTTTCTGCAATGTTTTAAAAGAAGATATAATTTCTGCTCCGGACATTAAATCAATTTATGAAATACCAATTAACTTTGAAAAGGATAAAATGGGGGAGAGGATTTTAAAAAAATTTGGCTTGCGGGAAAAGAAACAAAAAAATCTCAAAAACTGGAAAAAAATGCTAAGGACAGCCAGAATGGCAAAAAAACCGGTAAAAATCGGCATAGTCGGCAAATACTTTGAAACAGGCAAATTTTCCCTAATGGACTCTTATATCTCAGTAATTGAAGCAACAAAACACGCCAGCTGGTATTATAAGAGAAAACCAGAGATTTATTGGCTTTCGGCTGAAAACTACGAAAAACGTTCTCGTAGTGTTATTGAATTAAAAAATTATGATGGCATAATTGTTCCAGGCGGCTTTGGAAATAGAGGGATAGAAGGAAAAATTAAGGTAATAGAATTTTGCCGAAAAAATAAAATTCCATTTTTAGGATTATGCCTGGGAATGCAGTTAGCCGTGATTGAATTTGCCAGAAATGTATGCAGAATAAAAAAAGCTCACTCTACGGAATTTTCTCCCAATTGTCAAAAACCGGTAATTGATATTATGCCCGAGCAAAAAGCTCTTTTAAAAGAAAAAAGATACGGAGGGACAATGAGACTGGGTGAGTATAGATGTAAGATAAAGCCAAAAACTATCAGTTTCAGGGCCTATCTGGCCGCCGGAGTCAAAAAAGATCGAAAGGGGTATTTGCTGATATCTGAACGCCATCGACATCGCTATGAACTTAATAATACCTTCAGGGGACGATTAGAAAATAAGGGAATGGCAATGGCTGGTATCAACCCTGAAAGAGACTTGACAGAAATAATAGAGCTTGAAAATCACCCTTTTTTCGTTGGCACCCAATTTCATCCAGAATTCAAATCAAGACCCTTGAGGCCCCACCCCTTGTTTCGAGAATTTATTAGAGTTTGTATAAAATAAAAAGAGGCAATTAAGATCGCCTCTTAGCTCTTAAACGTTTTATTGCTTAAACGCTTTATTAATTGCTTTCTGTTTTCTTTTTTCTCGTTCTTGCCATTTTCTATATTTTTTTCTCTCTTCTCTATTTTCCCTTATCCTCTGAATTAATTCCTTTAACATTTTTGAACCACCTCCTTTTTCCTTTTAAATTTTAGGGTTCTGTTCTACTGAAACTACTTTAGCAATTTTTTGAGAATCGTCAAATTTTTTAATTCTTTTTGTTCCAAATTTAACTACGCCCCTAACTTCAGCATAAAGGGTATCGTCTCTGCCTTTTCTGACATTTTTTCCCGGAAGAAATTTTGTACCTCTTTGCCGGACGATTATCATTCCGGGTTTAGCTTTTTGGCCTCCGAACAATTTTACTCCTAAATATTTGGGGAGGGAATCCCTTCCCAAACGAGTTGAACCGGTTGCCTTGGTCTTTGCCATAAAAGTATAATGCGAATACTCCAAATTAAATGCGAATGCCGCGAATAAAATCTTGGAATAATTCGTAGTATTCGAATATAATTCGCATCATTCGCATTATATTTTTATGTTAGCAAAAATTAAACAATTTGTAAAGGACCATCAAGCCGACATCATTCTTGTCATCGGCGTCATTTTAATTTCTTTGCTTTCTTTTGCTATGGGCTATATTATGGCTAAGCAACAGGTAAAAGAACCCCTAAGAATTGAAAATCCTAAATCCGAAATCCGAAACTCTAAACAAATCCCAATAACCCAAATCACAAATTTCAAACAGTTTGGAGAATTGGAATTTCGAATTTGGAATTTATTTAGGATTTAGGATTTAGAATTTAGAATTTATGGCTAACGTTCCATGCCACATTGGTATCATTATTGATGGAAACAGGCGATGGGCAAAGAAAAAAGGACTGCTCGCTCTGGAAGGACACCGCCAGGGATTAGAGAAATTAAAAAAAGTTGTAAGATGGTCTAAAAACCGAGGGATTAAAATTATAACTGTTTACGCCTTTTCTACCGAAAACTGGAATCGTTCAAAAGTTGAGGTGAATTATTTAATGAGGCTGTTCAAAAGAGCTTTAACTAAAGACATTAAAGAAATTAATAAAGAAGGATTCAAGATTCAAATAATTGGTCAGAGAGAAAGATTGTCGCTCCGATTACAAAAATTAGCAAAAGAAGCTGAAAAGCTTACCAAGAACAACAAAAAAGGGATATTAAACTTGGCTATAAGCTACGGCGGAAGGGCAGAAATAGTTGAAGCAGTTAAAAAAATTATCAAAAGGAAAATTCCTTCAGATAAAATTACCGAAGATTTAATTTCTAAAAATCTCTGGACGAAAGGATTATCGGACCCGGATTTAATTATCAGAACTGCCGGAGAACAGCGTCTTTCTAACTTTTTAATCTGGCAAGCAGCTTATTCAGAACTTTATTTCTGTTCAAAACTTTGGCCCGATTTTAGTGAAGAAGATTTAGATAAAGCCCTTGAAGATTTTGCTTTGCGTCAAAGAAGATTTGGGAAATAACAAAACATTATATGAGTAAACGGGTTTATGTCATAAACTCAAGAGGAGAAAAGGAGCCTTTTTCTTTTGAAAACGCGTATAACTCGGTAAAGAGAGCCGACGCTTCTCTTTCTTTGGCTGAAAAAATTACCGAAATTATTAAAAAAGATGCCTTTTCCGGAATTAAAACCTCTGACCATTGATTAAAGAAGCGGAAATTTTGTTAGAGAAAGATGCGTCTTAACATTGTGCGACCTTTTATACAGGAAAAACGCTGCATAATCACATTGTGCGACCTTTAATTAGTGGTAAAAGTGGAAAAAAACCGTTAGAATAGGCAACTAACGGTTTTTTTAATTCAAGATTATGTGTTTATACCTTAGCGAATCAAGGTTCTGCCGAGCGAAACGAGGCAGGTTCTTATTCTTTCAATTTTTTCCCGCTGTGAAATTGGCGATGTATATCTCTTAATCTTTTATTGGTAACATGGGTGTAAATTTGGGTGCTGGTGATACTTCGATGACCAAGAAATTCTTGAATAGTTCTTAGATCAACGCCCTGGTTTAATAAATCCGTTGCAAAGGAGTTATGACTAACTATTCCATCTGTAATAATATTCCCGGTCTCCCGATTTATTCCAAAATCATAGGTTGAGTATCTGCCCCAAGGTAATCGTGTTTTTCTCCTCAGTCTCAGCCATTTAATATTGTCAGCATAAGCAATTTTCTTTAATGTCTCTAAATAGTGAGAATGGTATTTTGAGGCATCCAATTGAGTAATGATTTTTTTAACCGTTTTTCTGAGCGGCACGAAATTATCAAAATATCTCCCTAAATAATTGATACTATGATTTTTTCTTAATTCCTCAATCCAAACTATTTTTTTCTTGACCGTATCTTGCTTAATCGTTTTTAGTAACTTTCCAACGGGCAATTTTTCACCTTCAAATTCAGGTTCAACCCTTAGAAATCTTTTTTTAAGCGTTTTAATATTTTTAATAAATTCTAATTGATCGGGCAAATGGAAAATATGAAGAGTATAAAATTTATGAGAGAAAATTCTTTTTTGAGGCAATGTAACATTTCTCTGCCGCCAATTTATATGACTATCGATGCCAAACCGCAAAAGACCCATTTGAATATCTTTTAATAAATCTAAACTTGAAGAGAAGAGTCGAATGTTACCGGTATTGCCCTCGGCGTCATAAAACCCCGCTATGAATTCAGCCAGTTCTTCCAGGGGGGCAGAAAGAATTTGTTTAGGGGCCCGCCTGAGGTTGGCTCTATGCCCGAATCCAATATCCAGCGCGAATTCAACCAGTTCCGCATTATGTATTTTAAGTTGCCAGGAATTTTTATTTTTACTTTTGATTAGGGAAGGATTCAAGCCGAATAATTCCCGGACAAGATTTTGATAAAACTTTAAGATATTTTGATTTTTGTCGTCCAGAAGAATTGCCCGACGTTTTTTGTTTATCGTGCCATCGCCAAGAATATATCCCAAGAGTCTGGCAAAACGGAGTGCAACAAAAGAATTACTTTTTGTTTCAATTTCAATCTTTTTTATTCCCATTAAGTAGTTTCCGATTTCTAAATCCTTTGTCTTTTTTTCCTCAATTCCTTTTGAACCGACGACAAAGAGCCGATGTTCTGGAGAGCAAACAAGATTATAGCCGTCTGCCCAAAGAGAATATAAGGGAGTTATGTGATAACTTTTTTCTTCAATCTCTTGGTCGGTCAATTGGAGATTTTCCCAGTTGATTGTTTTGGCTTTGCTGGCTTTGTGGAAAAACAAATCTCTGGCCGAAATGATTGCGTCTGAAAGAATAATTCTGGTGGAAGGATGGAGACAGTGTCTCAAGGTATGGGGGGTGGTAAAAAGGGGCACTCCGGCTAAAATTGCGTATTTTTTAACAATTCTTTGGATGGATCTGGCAGTTAAACGTCCTTCTACGTCCTTTTTGGCCTTATAATGAATGAAAAGAGCCTTTTCTTTATCTTCCCGGCTAACCAGATATTTTTTAAGCCAGAGAAGGGCCCGTTCTGAAAAATAAATAGTTCGAGGATAGCTTCCTTTGCCAATAATTCCAAGTTCCAGGTCTTTTTTTCCGCTTATATCAGCAAATTGGTCTCGGTTTAGGGCTACAAGCTCGGCTATTCTTAATCCGGTTGAAAAAAGAACTTCCAAAATAGCCCTGTCCCGCAGCCCAG
>Ga0210017_1001895_pt1 | contig 18112 bp, 14 predicted proteins | sample CryGeyCG2014_020_FD_183966 | JGI IMG/M metagenome (GOLD analysis project Ga0210017, IMG submission 183966) | Groundwater microbial communities from aquifer - Crystal Geyser CG08_land_8/20/14_0.20 (SPAdes) (version 2) | ecosystem: Environmental > Aquatic > Deep subsurface > Groundwater | place... | reverse complement strand
TGTAACTGGCGGCACAACTACGCCTGCCAGCCAGAAATTTTTTGGCCGGTCGGCATTCTGTTTTTGATTGGACTCGCCACTGCGTTTAAACAATTCTTCGAGGGATTATTTTTGCTAAAACGCCAAGAAACAGACAACAACCAAAATATCGGTTGGTCTTCCGCTCAGATTTCTCTATTTTTACTAACTTGGTTTTTTTCTTTGCTGCTGCCGGAAATTTTGAGCAGCGAGGGCTTGCCTCATTCGCTTCGCGCCATCGGCGCCATCCCGCCTGTTTTTATTTTTTCCGGAATGGGAGGAGTGTGGCTAATCGAAAAATTTCGAACCCAAGCCCATGGGCTTCGGACCGTAAAAAATATTGCCATAACAACCTTTCTACTCGTAGTTCTTGCCCATACTTATAATTACTACTTCATTGATTGGGGAAAAAATCCGGAGGTGCAAGGCGCCTATACCCAACATTTCGTTGATATCGGCAATTATTTGAACGGTCTGCCTGCCGACGCGAAAAAATATGTGATTGTAAATGAAGGTGGGGTGCCAGTCCCATTTCCCGATGGAATTCCCATGCCGGCCCAAACAATTATGTTTATCACGCACGGAACGCCCAACATTGCCTATCTCAAACCAGAACAACTCCAGAGTGTAACCGGCAAATCAACCATCGTGCTAATGAAATACGATAAGAATATATTAAACCAGCTGCAAGAAATGTTTCCGGACGGGAAAATTCTGGATCAAAAAGATATCTGGAGTTTTGAGGTAAATCCGAAACACGAAATTCGAAATCCGAAATAATACCAAATGACCAAAATTCCCACCCGACGGGTGGTCACCCGAAGGGTGAAAAACGTCTGTTTTGGTCATTTGGATTTAGAATTTAAAATTTGTTTCGAGTTTCGAAATTCTAATTTCGAAATTAATGAGCAATCGTTTCACCTACACATTCGCCGCGCTGATGATGATTATTATGCTCGGCCTCGCCTATTTCTCCTCGCTAGGAGACTCTCTAACCATGGACGAACTGGCTCATTTGCCGGCAGGTTATTCGTATGTCAGCCAACACGACATGCGCCTGAATCCAGAACACCCGCCATTAATGAAGGATATGTCCGGATTAGGCGTTTGGCTTTGGTCAAAAATCAGCGGCACTACAATAAACTTTCCCAACCAGATCAAAGCCTGGAAAGATGACGTTAACGGGCAATGGGATTTCGGCTCTACACTTCTGTTCCATTCGGGCAATAATGCCGACTCAATGATTTATTACGGCCGGCTGCCTATGCTTCTTATTCTTCTGCTTCTGGGATTCTACATCTTTAAATGGGCGCGGGAAATCTTCGGCAATCAGGCGGCGCTTCTGGCTCTCTTCCTCTACTCTTTCTCCCCAACCTTCATTGCGCACGGCCGGCTGGTCACCACTGATGTCGCGGCAACCGCAGCAATCTTTATCTCCCTCTATTATTTTGTTAGATGGCTCAAAGACCCCAGCGCGAAAAATCTTGTTATTGCCGGTTTGGTTTTTGGCATCGCTTTATGCGCCAAATTTTCCGTTTTTCTCTTAGCGCCTTTATTTTGTTTCCTTTTAATCGTCTGGCTTGTGGTTTCAATCTACGAATCGCGCCGGCCAGAGGAAGGAACAATCGAAAAAGAATTTATATCGCCGACCCGGCTATCGCTGAAATATATCGGCGGCTTTATCCTGATGGCTCTATTAGCCGTAATTATGATTTATATCGTTTACCTTCCGCACGTCTGGAATTACCCCGCGGAGCGCCAAATCAGCGACATAAGAGCTATTCTTAACTCTTATTCTAATGGCCCCGATCAAGTCCCGCTACAATCATGCTATACCCCATCGCACATCGGCCGCTGTCCGGCTGAACTTACGCTCTGGATGGCTTCAAAACCAGCCTTGCGTCCATTAGCGCAATATACCCTCGGCCTGCTGATGGTTTTTCAACGCGCAAGCGGCGGCAACACAACTTATTTTCTCGGTGAAGTTTCCGCCGTCGGTTGGAAAACCTATTTTCCCGTTGTCTACGCGATAAAAGAACCTTTGACCCTTCATGTTTTAACTATCATTGCTTTGATTTTCGCCGCTTATTCATTGCAACGACCATTTTGGAAGGAACCCTTCAAGCGATTATCGTTTTGGGTAAAAAACCATATCGCCGAATTTTCTATGCTTTCCTTCATCGCCCTATATTGGGCAAGTAGCCTCACCTCAAATCTTAATATCGGAGTCCGGCATATCTTGCCGACTTTTCCTCTTATCTATCTTTTGGTAAGCAATCAAATTACCAAATGGTTAAGCATCGAACGGCCAGCTAAAAAACTTTCATTTTTTGGAGCGCTGGGCTTTATAGCCTCCACCCTTATCGGAACCACAATCAAATATCTGGCAGTCGGGATTCTCTTATTCTGGCAAATAGCTTCAATAACGAATATCTATCCCTACTATCTTACCTACTTTAATGAGTTAGTCGACGGCCCAACCAATGGCTACCGCTACGTGACCGATTCCAACCTTGATTGGGGCCAAGATTTTAAACGCCTGACCAACTGGGTTAACGAAAATAACATCAAAGAAATATATGTCGATTATTTTGGAGGAACAACGGGTGAATATTATCTGGGCGGCAAATTAAAGCCATGGTGGGGCTCGCGCAACCCGAAAGAACTGCCGCCTAATAGTTATCTCGCGGTTTCCGCCACCCTGCTTCAGGGCGGCTGCGGCGCGCCGGCAGCCAGCTACAACGCGCCAGCTGGCTACTACGACTGGCTTGATTTCTTCGAACCGGTCACCGTTATCGGCAACTCAATTTTTGTCTACTATATTCCCTCGACAAACGACCTGACGAATTAAAACGTTTTCGGAGAATAAAAAAACCGCCCGCAATATTGCGAGGAGATCAAGGTTCAACTTCTCGTGGGGACGCAAAGGTGAGAGGGCAAGCTACGCTTAATAGTAAATATTTTACTTCAGCTTGTAGTAAACTCTGTTCTCTATCCTCAAATCAACATATTCCAATTCATCTCGTTGATCTTTGATTTTTTCATCCAAAACTAACTTCAGAGCGGCAACCTGATCTTCCGCGCTCTGATTGGAGTCAAAAAGGATTTTCCAATCCTCAACAGTCATGGCATCTACCTCGGCAGCGGGAAAAGAACTGGCCTCAAAATAAATCAGATTCAGATTAACGCGTTCATTTAAAGAGTATTGAGCATCCTTAATAAACGATATCAGCTCCGGGCCAACGGCTTGGTCGCCAATTTTTACCTCTCGGCCGGAATTATCCTTAAGGGCGATCGCCATTCCGCCATAGACCGCCGGCGCCCCCTCAAAAACCAATCCGTCGTCGTCAATGTTGTAACATTGACGACGGTCACAATAGATAATCGCCTTCTGCCTTTCTTGCACTTTTATCGACAGTAAGCCAGAAATATTTCTTGCGACGTCCACGGATTTTATCAATGGTACTTGCTTTAGTAAAATATCCTTAAATTCCTGTTCGTTAAAAAAAACTAGGCTGTCTTTAGGAATAATCCAATGTTTTCTACCATCCAACGCCTGTCTGCTCAAATTAATTATTTCTTCGCTGGAAACTTTTTGCGCCCCCTCAACTTTTATTTCTTTTATCCGCGAATAAGGCGAAAAACGCAAAGCATAAACCGCGGCGGCCACAATAACCAAAACCGCCGTGACAGCCAGCCACACCATCCAATTTATTTTTTTCGGTTGTCGTCTGTGATAATTTTGGTGTAACACGTGACAAAAATCGCTTAGCTTGTATAATACGAAAATCGTGCAGGAGGTAGAATGAGGTGAAAAACAAAATGGTTAAATTGGCGGAAGGACTGTCGGTTTTCGCACTCGTATTAATGTTTGGGGGCGCGATAGCGTGTGGCACCGAAGAACTTACAATCACATTAGGCGCTATTTTACTCGGCGCCGGAGGATTACTCTCAATGTTAACCAATGTTCTTTTGCTACAAATAATTAGAAAGTAATCCGCTCTAAATGCTCGCAGCCCGAGGCACTCGCTATCGGGCATTTTCTTTTTTTAAAAATTTGATCTGCCATTGTCGTCATGCTAAATTTATTTCAGCATCTCCTTTTCGTCATTTTTTCTACGAGATCCCGAAATAAATGCAGAATAAATTCTGTGCAAGCAAGCGGGATGACGAATCATTAAGATTGTAAAACGTCAAAATCCCCTTTTAATCCTCCTTGCCGTTTCGACAACCCAAGTAAACCAATATTTCCAACTGACAATAAAATCCTGAGCCGGCAGATAATCAACCCGGTAGCCGCCAAAGCCTTTTTTGAATAATGTCGGACCGGCCCACGGATGATTCGGTTGGTTATCCGGTGAAGCGCCATAGAAATCAAAAGTTGTACAGCCACGCTTTTTCGCTTCCTGAATCGCCCGCCAAACCAAAAGATAAGGCGAGGGAATATTTTTGAATTTGCTAGCCGAAGCCGCCTGATAATAAAAAGCGCGATAGCCGTAGGAAATAATCAAGGCCGAAGCGACAATCTCACCATCATAGCTTGCGTTAAAAATCACGAGCTCGCCACCTTTCCCAAGAGACTCCACCTCACCCTCAATTTGTTTCTTAGAAAAAGCGACAAAATGTTTACGGTTCGCCACGTCGCTCTGCAATCGCAAAAAATTCTTGCCCGTTAACGGATCTTCGGTTTCAATTCGCACCCCTTCTTTTTTCGCCTGCCTGATCAAATACCGCGTTGTTTTCCTCATCTGGGCCAGTAATTCTTCGTCGGGTTTAGTAATATCCAAGAGCAAAGTAGACTCCGCGTGCATATGTATAGGTGCTTTTCTGAGTCCCAAATTTCTAAATATCTCTTCTTTTTCTTTGTTTCTCGCTGCCAGCGGACTAATTCTTATAAAATTATATTTTTCTTTTTCTGCTAAATTTTTTAAAAAAGCCAATAATTGTTTAAGTTTTTCAATGTATTCCTTATTCCTAGTTCCTGTTTCCCAACTCCTATTAATGGGTCCATGTGGCACAAACAAAAAACTGCCTCTTTTCGCTTTAATTCCCAAGACTAAAGCCGCGCCGACCAACTCATCCCCCTCATAAATCCCCAACCGCCAAATCTTGTTTCCCGTCAACAAATTAAACTCACCCCAAGACCAGGAATGAAAAAGGGTGTATTCGTCGCACGACTTAACAAAACTTTCCCAAATAGATTTATCGTTAATTAAATCTATCCTCATAATTCTTAAATCTTTGTTTATAAATCTTAAATCCACCTTAGATTATGATTTACGATTTATGATTTACGAAAAACTTTTCAATAAACTTTACGACTCTTTCGGCATCGTCTTTGCTAGTATTCGGACTCGTCGGTAAATTAATACTTGTCGACGCTGCTTTTTCCGCCGCCGGACACAATCCATCTTCATAACCCAATTTTTCCTGGCAGACATTGTCGGGCCCGATAACCTTTTTGTCTTTAGCCGGCCAGCTTTCCAAATAGATTCCTCTCACCCTGGCCTCACCGATTAATTTCCAGCGAACGCCGAAATTTCTAACCTGGATGGGAAAATTGAGAAAAATTGGCTTACACTTTTTGTCATCCTGAGCGTAACGAAGGATCTCATTCATGTTGACGAGATTCTTCGGGCTATCGCCCTCAGAATGGCAAAATGGTTGCAATTTTTCTCCATAGAACCTCGCCAACTCTCTTCTGTGTTCATTGAATTTTTCCACCTTATTCAACTGATTTAAACCCAAGCAAGCCAACGCATTAGGCATTTTTGCCGGCCCAAAAGGCGGCTTGCCGCCGGACTTCTCAACCGAATAAACCATAACAGAAATCAAACCAAGTTTTTTTGCAACTACTATCATTACCTTGCCAATGCTTAAAAAATTATAAAGAAACTTGGCAATCGCAATGTAGGGGGAATGAAATAATTGCTGCAATATCCACCCATGCGACGGGTATTCCCACTTATTCTGGATTTCGCGAATTTTCTCAGCCAACCTCGGATTTCTCGCCACGGCCGCGCCCCCAAAAACCGCTGATATAACCTTGCTTCGCCCAAAGCTGAAAATTGCCGCGTCGCCAAAGGTTCCAGTTTTTTGGCCATTATACTCCGCGCCCAAACTGTGCGCGCAATCTTCAACCACCAGTAGGTTATGTTTTTTGGCAATTGATAAAATCTCGCTCACCCTCGCCGGAAAACCAAAAGTATGCTGGATTATCACCACCCGGCTTCGCGAAGTAATTTTTTTCTCCAAATCGTCGGGCGACATGTTATATGTTCCGTCTTCCACGTCAACATAAACCGGCTTAGCGCCAACCCAAAGAATCGGATTAACTGCCGCCGTACAAGTAAAACCCTGTACTAAAACCTCGTCGCCTTTTTTTATTTCCAACGCTTGCAAAATCGCGTCCAGCGCCGTCCGCCCGCTTTCAAATGTGATAATTCGCACGAGCGAATTATCATCCTGATCCGCCCGAGGCGGAGAAGGATGACGAACAGAAAATAAATACTCTCCCAACCTTTTTTCAAATTGACAAATCGCACAACGATTTGTCATCCCGAACTTGTTTCGGGATCTCTTTCTCTTGGATTCTGAAATAAATTCAGAATGACGGGGGCATGATTTATCTTCCTTCCACCTCCACGGCATAAACATCAATTTAAAAGCCAGCCAGACATCATCAGCCTGCGCATTCGGCGAAATCGAAACAAAGATAGGTTTTTTGAAGATTTTCATTTGACAGCTTAGATTAATTATGATATTTTAAAGCTAATCTAGCACCTTGACTGGAGGGAAAATGCCTATGACTATAAGTTTTATTGGTGATATTGGCACTCCTTGTGTTGCTGGACGTGCTAACCTAAGGAGAAAGAACCGATGAACCTATCCGTCCCGCCGATCATACTGACACTTGCTTCCTGCGTTTTTATGCTCTGGGTCGGACAGCGTCCCTACGAGAAAAGACCGGCCTTGATCGCGTCCATAATAAGTCTTCTTACAGCCATCTCTTGGGGAGGACAAACCCTAATCTGGGCTGGCCATAACACCTGGTTTGAGCCGCTAACTATCTGCTTCGGCATAGTCGCAATTTGTTGGCTCATATTAGTCGTAGATCTTTTTCAAGAATTCAGGAGATCCAAAGATTAATCATGGCGACCCAGCAAAATCTGTCTGGGTCTTTTTTTTCGAAGAAAATCTTTTTTGAAGAAAATTTTATTTCATAAAATCTACAATCTCCTGTGCTAACCGCCCTTCCAATAATACCGCCGTATCCGGATTTAATTTGTCTTTCAAAAATTCTATCGCCTTAGATGGGGAGCCGACTAAAACTGACTTGTCCTGGTTCGACGAGTCTCGACTCCGAGCTCGACTCGAGGAGCTCACCACAAAACCCGCCTCCTCTTTTATTATACTAAAATAATCGGAGGTAGTAATTATTGCCAAATCGCAAACTTCCCCGATTCTCTTACCAATTCGATGATGCACCTCTTCCGCCGCCCCTCCCAATTCAATCAAACAAGGCATCACAATTATTTTAGTCTTTTGCTTTTGCCGCGCCAAATAATCCAAAGCGGCTAAAACACCATCAGGATTCGCGCTGTAAGTATCGTCGATTACCAAAGCGCCATTGCGGCCGGTAAAAGTTTTTGTCATCCGCTCGGTTAATTTAATATTTTTAATCGCTTCTTTTATTTCCTCATCGCTCATACCTAGATATTTCGCCACCTCAGCGGCCGCGACAATGTTCGACAAATAGTGTTTCGGTAGGTTCGTATAACTCACGTATTTATTCGCGTCGCTCACGCCGCATACCACCTTTTTCTTTTCGTGCTTTTCCGCCAGCTCCAAACAATACTTATTCTCTCCGCAAAAAACCGCCAAACCGTCTACGGGTAAAGACTCTATCAGCTCAAATTTGGCTTTCTTGATATTTTCAATCGAACCAAACAAAGCCAAATGCTGTTCGCCAATGCCGGTTATTATTCCTATTTTCGGCTTAACAATGTCGCAAATTCGTTTTATCTCTCCTCTTTTGTACGCCCCCATTTCCACAATGAACACCCGCTGTTCATTGTGCCCTGAGCTTATCGAAGGGTTAACATTTTTTAACACGAACTTCGCCACTCCAATCTCGCTATTCACGTTTTCCGGCGTTTTAATCACATTAAATTTCTTTTCCAAAATCTGCGCTAAAAATTCTTTGGCTGATGATTTTCCATAACTGCCAGTTATACCGATAACTATTAAATTATAGCGCTCCTTTGAACCAATTTTCCGCATTTTTTTCGCGGCCAGCCTGTAAATAATATGCTTAATGATAACTGTCGGAATATAAAATATCAAAACATTGAAGGAAACGATAAGAGGCATCAAAAGATACAAAATAATAAGGCTGATAATCAGCAGCCAGCTATTGGACAAAGCCCCTCCTAAAAATATTTTCAACAGAACAAACATTCCCAAGGCCACAACAACCAGCGAAATAAAATGAATCAAAACGCTTTTTATTGTCTGAACCGGCTGATGGAACTTTCGTCCGCCGGAAAAAAGCCAAAATCTTCCTAATTTCTTAGGATAGCCGTATTCTGCCCAAAAACGGTCAAGCCGATATTCTTTTGTCTGCCACAAATAAACCCAAAAAAGGCTGGACTTAGTGAGAATAAGACCCACTAAAAGCAAAATAACATAGAAAAAAATCATAGTTTAGTCGAGTTCTTTAATAAATTTATCCACAATGGCCGCCAGTTTTTCCGGCGTCTCTAAATGAGGATTGTGCCCGATTTTTCCCAAAATTTCTAATTTACTGCCCGCGATTCCCCGATTAATAGCATAAGCATCGCCGAGGGGCGTCATTCTGTCTTTTTCTCCCCAAACAACCATAGTCGGTGTATGAATTTTTGGCAAAAAAGAGCTTAAATCCTCCGAGACCACCGCCCTAAACGTTTCCCTCATCACATCGCCCTGCAAATAATGGTAATCCCGCTCGCCGGAAAGCCAATAAACGAACTTTCTGGCCAACGGCCTTAAAAATTTTAGCGACGGCAATGAAAATGTCACGTTACCAATTTTAGATAAAAAACTGAATATTGCGATTTTTGTTTTTGGACGCGGGGTAACCCCGGCCGTATCGCACAATATTAAACCTCGCAATCCTTCAGGCCGCCGCGCCGCGATTTTAATCGCAATCCTCCCGCCAAACGAATGACCGTATAAAATAAATTTACTACCGTTGTCATTCCCACGAGAGCGGGAATCCAATTCTTCTCGTATTTTATTTTCTACCCAATCCGCATAATCGCCCACCGACCACGCTCTCGGCGGCAACGCTTCTTTACCAAAGCCCGGCAAATCAAAAACAAAGACAGAATTTCCTCCCTGCTCTAATAGTGGCTTCAGCCGGCCATAAGATTTAACCGTCGCCCCCCAGCCATGAAGTATAATTATTGGATATTCCATGCTTTTAGTATATCAGCTGAAGGCAAAATTAAAAAGCGGTCAGACAACCGCCTCTCTTTGTCCCCCACCTACTTTATTTTACCCCGATAACATCCTTACCAACGTATTTTCTTAAAACTTCCGGCACGACAACCGAACCGTCTTTCTGCTGATAATTTTCCAGGATCGCGATGAATGGCCTGACACTTGGCAAAGCAGTGTTATTCAGCATATAAACGAACTTCCGGTTTCCCTCTTTATCAATATATTTCACATTCAGCCGCCTTGCCTGCCAATCCAAAAAATTACTGGCCGATCCGGTTTCCGCCCAACGGTTAGAAGCGGGCAGCCAGACTTCAATATCAAAAGCCCGATGCTTGCCTGGCGACATATCACCGGTACAAATTTGCAACAAGCGATACGGCAAGCCCAAATCGCGATGGATTTCCTTGGAAATTGAAACCATCTCGTCTTGCAGTTTATTCGACTCGGCCATATTCGCCGCGGTAATTACCACCTGTTCAATTTTCATAAATTCGTGGACCCGATAAAAACCCTTTGTATCCTTGCCATAACTTCCTATTTCGCTTCGATAACATTGGCTGTAGCCGCAAATCCGGATCGGCAGCCGACTTTCTTCAAGGACCTCGTCGGAATAATAAGCAAGTAGAGAGGGTTCGGCTGTCCCGACCAAAAATTTCTTTTCCTTTGATTTCGTGCCATCCACCTCTTTGTCGGAAGTGGCAACCTGATAAACTTCGTCAACTTCGCCGTTATACTCCAGTCCGCTGAAATAACCGCTGCCAAATAAGGCAAAACTTTTTACCAGAGTCGGCGGAATCATCGGTTTATATCCGCATTCAACCATTTTTTGCATAGCATGCATCATCAGCGCCATAACCAAAAGCGTTCCTTCGTTTTTAAGATAATACCCTCGGTAGCCGCCAACCTTAGCGCCTCTTTCCAGATCAAGGATATCAAGGTCTTTACCAAGCTGGACATGGTCTTTCGGCCCAAAGTCAAATTTTGGAATATCTCCCCATTTTTCAACTTCGGCATTGTCATCGCTATTCTTGCCAACCGGCGTATCCGAAGAAACTAAATTGGGAACCCTTACCATCAATTCGTCGAACTGTCGTTTGGCTTCTTTATATTGCGGCTCAAGTTCCGCAATTTTTTCTTTGATTTCTTTGCCCCTCACAATCACTTTTTTCTTGTCGTCAGTCGAGCGCATCTCATCGTTGAGCTTATTTTTTTCCGCCTGCAAATCCTCAATCTCCCGCATCAGCCCTACTCTTTTCTCGTCTGTTGCCAATAAATTACCCAAATCCAAATCAATCCCTTTATTTTTAATGGTTTCTTTTAGTGCTTCCCTATTTTCTCGGATGAATTTTATATCAAGCATATAATTATTCTGTCATTCCCGCGCAAGCGGGAATCCAGTGATTACCAAAATTTTAACAATAATAAACCAATAACTAAAATTATTGAATCTACGATAATTAAAAATTTATATGCCTCTGGCCGTTCTTTTGTCGCTTCTTTTTGATTCTTCAAACATTCTTGATAATCACCAACTTCTTGTCTACTTATCGCGCGTTTTTCCTCGTCTGGAACCATTTTCGCCTCATGCCCACTATTTAATATACTTTTTACTTTTTCATACCCTCCTGAGTTTTGGCAAGCAAAATAAGATTGTTTTATATTTAATGGTAAATCCGTTAATGGAATATATTTTTGCGGGCCATAAAGATGAATAACAACATCTGCATTTTTGTCCATAAGATATTTTTTGTATAAATTACACTCTGCATCAACTTTTTCTAACTCCTCTCTCTGCTCATTACTTATTGGTAGCATTTCCTCCCTTGTATAATTCGTATAAACACGTTTTTCACATTCCTTATTAATCCAAAAATTCATTTTATTAATCCTGAATAAACTATAAAACGAAAAAATAAAAATAATTCCTACTATTAAAATAAGAACGACTCTTTTGAAATTTACTTTATTAAAATATTTTTTAAAATTATTCTTCCACATTTATTTCTGGATTCCCGCTTTCGCGGGAATGACAAATATTTTAGTTTTAAAGTTTTGGTTATTTAAATTTGCTTCGAATTTCGTACTTCGATTTCAAGTTTTTACTGTTTTGGCCTCATGGTCGGGAATAATATTACGTCCCGTAAATTGTGCGTGTCGGTTAATAGAGCGACCAACCTGTCAATCCCCATTCCCCAACCGGCGGCCGGCGGCATGCCGTATTCCAAGGCTTCGATGAAATCAGTGTCATAACGCACATCTTCACCGTGCTTTTCTATCTGTTCTTTCATCCGTCTGTCTTGTTCAATAGAATCATTAAGCTCGGAGAAAGCGTTCACCAACTCTAAACCACCAATAATCAGTTGAAAACGTTCGGTCAGTTTGGGATTCCCCTCCTTACTACTGGCCAATGGCGACATTTCCACCGGATAATCGATTACAAAAGTCGGTTCGATAATTTTCGGCCTGATCGCCTTAAATAAGGCGTCGACCGCGCGCGTTTCTTTTCCGTCTTCCGGCCTGACCCCAAGTTCTGCCAATTTTTGGTTTATTTCTTTCTGATCGGCTTTTTCGATATCAAGACCAAATTCTCCCAAGATCAGATCTTTCATGGTTATTCTCTTCCACGGCGTTTTTAAATTAATCTCATTCCCCGCGTAAACAATTTTACCCGTTGGCACTAAAAATTTAAACAGCTTTTCGGCTAAATCCATTAAATCTTCATAGTCGGCGTAGGCAAGATAAAACTCGAGCATGGTAAAATCCGGATTGTGCGTCGCGTCTATGCCCTCGTTGCGAAAACAGCGGGCAAATTCATAAACTTTTTCGAGTCCCCCAACCAATAATCTTTTTAAATACAACTCCGGCGCAATCCTCAGATACAAATCAATGTCCAGCGCGTTATGGCGCGTTTTAAACGGCCGCGCCAAAGCGCCGCCGGGAATCGGCTGGAGTATCGGCGTTTCAACCTCAATAAACCCTTCCCGGTCTAAAAATTCACGTAACTTTTTGATGATTTCGCTACGTTTGAGAAAACGCGTTCTTGTCTCCGGATTCATTAATAGATCCAAATACCGCCGGCGCGACCGCTCTTCCACATCCTGCAGACCGTGCCATTTTTCCGGCAATTGATTGATCGCTTTGGCCAACATCCGAAAAACATTGACCTCCAGAGTTTTCTCTCCCTTTTTTGTCAAAAATAATTTCCCCCCGGCTTCGATAAAATCCCCAACCTCATAATTATCCAGGAAAAATTTATATTGCTCTTCGCCCAGAATATCTTTCTTGAAATAAAGCTGAATTTTGCCGCTGCCGTCCTCGATATGCGCAAAAGTAGAGCCTCCGTGCTCCCGAATCAACCGAATTCTGCCAACTAAATTAATCTCCCCTCCGCTTCCGCTTAATTCGTCGAATTTTTCTATCGCGCCAACAACAAGAAAATCTCTCCGGCTTTTGTTCGGGTACGGATTAACGCCGGCCTGCTTAATATTTTCCAGCTTTTTAATTCTGGCTTTACGAATATCTTCTAAAGACATTATTTATAATTATAATGCAAATCTACAAATTTTATGTTAATTTCATGCGAACTGCAAATAACCATTTTGTCATTCCCGCGAAAGCGGGAATCCAGATTTTTTTAATGTACTGGATTCCGTGTCAAGCGCGGAATGACAATGATAATTCGCAACCCGCAGATTGGCATATCATTCGTATTATTTGCGTTACGATTACTCGATTCCCAATATTTTGTATTTCACCTTTCCCCTCGGTGTTTCAGCCTTCGTAGTTTCCCCTATCTTGCGGCCCAAAAGAGCCTTGCCCAGAGGAGACTCATTCGAGATTTTTCCTTTGGCTGGATCCGCTTCCTCCGATCCGACAATATGAAAATGAGCTGTTTCTTCACCTGACTTGGTTTTAACAACCGTCCCAACACTAACCTTATCGTCCTTGCGATTCTTGGTAATAACCATGGCGGTTTTGATCATCTGCTCCAGCTCCATAATTCGGCCCTCATTAAAAGCCTGATTTTCTTTAGCCTCGGCGTATTCAGCATTCTCCGACAAATCACCCTGGCCCTTCGCTTCTTCTAGGGATTTGGCAATTTCTAGCCTCGCCTTAAAACGCTGCTTAAGCTCAACCTTGAGTTCTTCAAGGCCCTCGCGAGAAATATACTGCATGATATAAAATTCGAATATCGAATATGAACGAAGTTCTTTTCGCTTCGCTCAAATGCGAATTTCGAAACAAATTTTAATTTCTAAATCCAAATGACCAAAACAGACGTTTTTCACCCTTCGGGTGACCACCCGTAGGGTGGGAATTTTGGTCATTTGGTATTGCTTCGGATTTCGGATTTCGGATTTATCTATTGAAATACCACTGTAGAATGTCCCGGGCGACCGGAACCGCCGAGGTGCTACCCTCGACGCCTTCTTCGATTAAAATCGTTAACTCGATCTCGGGACTATCAAAAGGAGCAAAAACCGTAAACCAGGCATTGTTCTTCTTGTCGACAGTCGTCTGCGCGGTACCAGTCTTTCCTGCCGCCGCAACCGAGAGGGTTTTTAAATACTGAGCCGACCCGCTTGTAACGGTCTGGCGCATGGCACTTCTTATTATATCCAAATTCTCTTTGGAGATAAAGCCCGTTATATCCAAATTCTCTTTGGAGATAAAGCCCGTTATATCCAAATTCTCTTTGGAGATAAAGCCCGTTATATCCAAATTCTGCGCGGAAACAAAGTCAATCTTTCTTCCCTGAGGCTTAATCTCCTCAATAACATTTTTCTCTGAGTCAATGATTTTGTCAACTATATAAGGCTGCCAAACGGTTCCGCCGTTGGCAATTGCCGCGGTCAATACCGACATTTGCAGAGGCGTAACAGTAACATCGCCCTGGCCGATTGACATGTGGTAAGTATCGCCGATATACCAACTTTCCCCCTTCGTTTCTTTTTTCCATTCTGCGCTGGGGATAAACCCTGTTTTCTCGTTAGGCAGATCAATGCCCGTCAGACTGCCAAACCCGAAAAGTTTTAAATATTTTTCCAGTCGATCGACGCCCAATCCCTTAAAATCTCCATAGCCGCCACCGACGGTATAAAAATAGATATTGCACGATTCGGCAATGGCTCGATAAATATCCACCAAACCATGAGTTTTCCAATCGGGAAAAGTCCAGCCGCCCAAGACCAACGGTCCCACGTCGTTAATAATCGTCTTCGGCGTTACGACACCTTCTTCCAACGCGGCAGCGCCAACAAACGGTTTAATCGTAGAACCAGGAGCATATTGACCAGAAACCGCGCGATTAAAAAGCGGCTGCAATGGATTACTTAAGAGTTGGCCGTATTTCTCCTGGCTAATTCCCTGGGACATCAAATTATTATCGAAACTAGGAATGGTCACCAAGGCCAGAATGTGGCCATTCTGCGGGTTCAAGGCAACGGCGACGGCCCGAGAAACCCTAAGCTGTTTCAGGGCATCACCCAATCGGTTATAAATAAAATTCTGCAAATCCGCGTCAATCGACAAAACGAGACCGCGCGCGTCGCCCGGATCAACAACGCGAAGCGTTTGCCCAATCGTGCCATAAGCATCTACTTCAACCTCTTTCTTGCCCGGAAGGGTTCGTAAAACATTCTCATACTCCAACTCTAATCCGCTTTTACCGATTGTTTCTGTAGAAAAATAATCTGGCCGACCCCCAAGATCGACTTCTGTCATTTTCCCGACATATCCAATAATATGCGAAAAAACAAAGGGGAAAACATATTCTCTCTGAAGATTGCTTTCAATCTCCACTCCCGGTAAATTTTTTAACTCGGTTTCTAAAAATAATGCTTTTTCTCTCTCAATGCCCCCTTTCAGTAAAACCGGGTTAAAAGAAAACGGTTGAACACCCATCATTGCAGCCTCTAACATTTCTGGATCTTCGCCCAAAACATCCCCAAGCTCCCTAAACACCTCCTCTCGCCCATTCTCCTCTTTTGGCAAATAGGCTGGTATTGCAACCAAATCAAAAGTAGAAACATTATAAATCAACTGTTCCCCAACCCTATCGTAAATAATACCACGGGGAGAAAAAATAGGTATGGTGCGAACCCGATTTTTTTCTGCCTGCGATAAATAGGCACCCCCTTTTATAATCTGTAGCCAGCCAGCCATCCCCACTAAAATAAAAAACAGAATAATCGCCAATACGTAAAAGAAAAAGAATTTCCTCCGCTTAATGGGCACTTCCATTTTATAGCCCTGATCACTTTGCGCGTCCAAAAAGACTTCCTCTGGCTCTAAAGACGCTTTTAGCCCGTGGGGGGGGAAATTCAGAAATGAGAAATAGCGTGCCAATAACGATTTTTGGCGTAAACCCGCTAATTTACGAGGGGATTTTTCAAAAATTTGATCTATATCCATCGATTATTAGACTTAACGCCAGAAAAACTGGGTTTGTTTCGGAAAAAACAAAAAAATATAAAAATTGTTCCGGCTAAATTATAGGCGAGTTCTAAAGGAAGCCAGATGAAAACATTTTCCAGTGACAAAATAACAGAAATCGGCAAATCCAGCAGTAAGAAAAAATCAGCTAAGAGCAAGGCGAGCAGGTAATAAAGGCTTGTCCCCATCAAAACCGCAATTAAAGAAACGAGGATGTTGGCCTGAGTAAAAAGATAAGATTTCAAAAAACTGAATAAAAAACTGATAATTATAAGGATTAACGCAAAAAAACCAAACTGGTTAGTAGAAAATAGATCAAGCGAGATCCCGCCTAATAAAGCCAAAGGAAGCGCTGTCTGCCAATCAACAGACAAACTAGCCAAAACAACAACCACCAAAATTAAATTCGGCACAACGCCGTAAATTTCCAGGTGAGAAAAAACTGTTGTCTGACATAGAATAGCTAAAACGAGCACCGAAAAAATAGAAAAAAAATTTATTTTCATGTATATTATTATTCTCTATACTAAGAATAGTAATCTCATTCCAGCATAGACAATTTATTAATTCTTTTCTACACTCTTAACCAGTAGAGTTGCTCCGATTAGAGAAGTATAATCATATTTTTCATGTAGGCGCTCAGCACTACTTTGCTATGACTATTTGCTTCCTTCTCGGCTGCTGGACCACGAATTTAACTTGATGTAGGTTCGCCCCCGGCGAATACTACGGGTCTGAATACATGATTGTGGTGTAGTCGCAGAAGAGAAGTTTAGCTTCTTAATTGGAATCACCTTTACAGTAATTAATTTTTAAGAAATTAAAACTATGTTCTATCTTGGAATCGATGTAGGAAAATTTTCTCACTCGCTTTGTCTTTTGGATGACGAAGGACAAGAAAGTATATGGCAAATCAATAATGATAAAACCGGATTTGAGACACTGCAAGAAAAATTATCATTTGTGAATTTGCTGACTGAAAAATCATTTTTGATCGGGATGGAAGCCACCGGGCACTATTTTCTGAATCTTTATGATTTTTTTCTGCAGCTGGGAATTGATTCAAAACAAATCGCGCTGCTCAATCCTCTGCAAGTCAAGTCATTCAGAAATACCAATTTGCGCGGAGCCAAGAGCGATAATGTCGATGCCAAGAGAATTGCCGTTCTGCTCAAATTTGGAAATTTCGATCGTTGCAATGTATCCGTAGGCGAAATGATGAACTTACGCGAGTTAACCCGCTTAAAAGCTGATTTAATCGCTAATTCATCCGATCTGAAAAGAAAAATGATTGCGGTAACCGATCGGATATTTCCTGAATTCATGCCTCTTTTTTCCAATCGTTTTGGAAAAACCGTTATTGCTCTTTTGAATGATTTTTCCACTCCGGAAGAAATGGCCGAACTGTCGCTTTCTGAATTAACTTCCATTATCAAGGGACTTAGCAGGCGCGGAATAGCTTCAGCTAAAATTGAGAAATTACATGATGCCTGCCGCAATTCCATTGGTATCAGTTTTGGGAAAGAGGCTTTCAAGATCGAGTTGAATCTTCTTTTGGAAAATCTCAAATTATTGCAAAATCAAATTGATTTTTTGGAGGAAAAAATTGCCGGTATTGTTTCCAAATTAAATTCTCCGCTTTTTACCATCCCGGGAATTGGAAAATCTACCGGCGCGAGTATCCTGTCTGAAATCGGCAATATCCAAAATTTTGGTTCTGCCGTCAAACTGATTGCCTTTGCCGGACTCGATCCAAAACTGAAAGAATCCGGAACATACCAGGGACGCACACCTATCTCAAAACGCGGTTCCAAATATCTCAGAAATGCAATCTGGTATTCAGCTATGGTTATTTGCAGAGTTAATCCGACTTTCAAAAAACAATACACAGAAAGAAGGGACAAGGGTCGATCTCACCGCTATGCGGTTACGGCTGCTGCCAACAAATTAACCAAAATTATTTACCATGTTTTAAAGAACAACTGTCCTTTTAATCCAGAATTAGTGTAAAACTGATTCCAATTAAGAGCTAATAACTATATAACTTGTCATAATGCTATAAAACCCTTAAGAGCCTCATATCGGGTAGTATAATGGAACTACCAGAAGGGAGGTGATTAAGAAATGAACAATCAAATATATATTGGCATGGATTTACACAAAAACACATCATCGT
>Ga0210017_1001894_pt1 | contig 18113 bp, 15 predicted proteins | sample CryGeyCG2014_020_FD_183966 | JGI IMG/M metagenome (GOLD analysis project Ga0210017, IMG submission 183966) | Groundwater microbial communities from aquifer - Crystal Geyser CG08_land_8/20/14_0.20 (SPAdes) (version 2) | ecosystem: Environmental > Aquatic > Deep subsurface > Groundwater | place... | reverse complement strand
CCACCCTATATCCGGGAATCCCGCAACCGCAGAAACGCTGATGTATATCATCCCTGTAATGGCGCTGACTCTGGGGAGAACAGACCGCATAAAAATTATTTTCACAGGCATATATCACCGGGAGTTTTTTTAAAACGGCAAAGTTGACGCTGTCATAAACGGCGCCTTCATCAACAGCGCCGTCACCCAGAAAAACCACCGAAACTTTTTTATTTTTTTGCATTTTAAAAGAAAGCGCCGCGCCCGTTGCCACAGGAACCGCCCCGGCTACTATTGAAGAAGAACCCATCAGACCGACTGACACATCCGCCAGATGCATGGAGCCGCCACGGCCTTTTGAGCAGCCCGTTTCTCTTCCATAAAGCTCGGCAAAAAAAGCCTTAAGATCTCCGCCTTTTGCGATGTAGTGCCCGTGACCCCGGTGATTGCTGTAAACATGGTCCGTTTTCTTGAGATGAGCACAAAGCCCAGCGGGAACCGCTTCCTGTCCCTTGCACAAATGAACGGGTGTTTTCATCTCATCTTTTGGATATTCCTCTTCTATCTTAAGTTGAACCTTTCTGATTTTAAGCATGGCCTCATAGAGACGCAACTGGCGGGAGGCCGGAATCAATTCAGATTTTTTATTTCGCGTAGCCTTTCTCATTTCCAGTAAAATATCTCTCTCAGAAACTGGACGAAATATGCGCCGCCCCAGCGTATCACCTGTAATTTTCTCTCTCCGCCGATCCGCGGAGGCTCATCTCCGGGGATCTCGCCCAGCCTCAGTTTTCTTTTGGCCGCTCTCACTGACAGAATAGGTTCCCAGCTTATATTTGTGCAAAACCATTTTTCCGGCGTATATGTTTCATCTTTATCTAGTGCAAGATCTTTGATTAATGATTTTTTATATGCCCTGAACATAACCATGGCGTCTGTGTATTCGGAACCGAAAAGGAGATTAATTGTGTTTGTAAAAAACCAATTACCAAAGGCGGTTATAAAATCATCGTCATAGCTTTTGGCGCCGTCCTTGTATCTGGAAACGATTACCATATCATAACCTTCTTCCATTTTTTTGATCAGTGGAGGAATCATCTCCGATACAGAATTGCCGTCGGGGCTGAAAGTTATGAGTATATCCCCCTCTATGAGGTCATATATCTCCATATAAGCATTTCTGAGACCCGGTTTACGCTGAATATGAACAAAATAGCCGCTTTTACGCGCGAACTCAATTGTGCCGTCGGTGGAACCCCCGTCAACAATTATGATCTGATCCACCCAATCCTTATTGATCTGCGGCATAATGACCCGCATGCCTTCCAACTCATTTAATGTCAGAATAACTAACGTGGTATTTAACTTATTCATTATAGCGCAGTTTATCAATTATGGAGCTTCTTCACAATTCCTCAGCTCTCCAAATCCTTAATATCAAAATATCTACTGGATGCGAAATATTTCTTTTTGGCCTTTTTGATCATAACCAGCACAAGAATTTTTCTGAACAGACGGGAACAAAACGGGATTCTCCCGAAAGTCATATTAAACAGGCGCAAAATAACGAGTTTGGCCGGGGTGTTCAGCATTCCATGGCCGTCCTCAGATAATCAATGGTGAGAGGCAGACAGAATCTGTCATCCATCCAGGCGGGATTCAGCACCGCGCCGTCGGAAAGGCCTCTGACATGGCTGTCTAGCACTCCGCTTTTGATCAAACCCAGGCCGAAAGGATATATATACTGCGTTTGACGGCTCATCTCAGCCCAGTCATAGCTCCCGTCGGGCCGCACTTTGCTTTCAATGAAAGAGGCGGCGCGGACAAGCGCATTATCCAATTCCGGCGATTGATTTTTTCGCGCGTACTGCGCCAAGTAGCTCACACATATTGACATGTAACCGACATCGTAAGAACCGTATTCCGGAAAAAAACCTTCTCCGCTTTGAGAAGCCAGTATTTTTTTAATTTTCTCTTCCGAAGCTATTTTATATTTTTCCAGTGATGTGATGAGGAAAATATTATAAAGTGCCAGGGCGGAAGCGGCCATCTGATTACCGACATCCTCATTATTGTTTTTGGCCAGCCAGTCGCCCGTTTTTATAAGTTTGCGCGACGGAAGAATATCTTTGTCCAGGAGTAAAACCGCTTCGGTGGCGGCGGCGGCGGAAAAAGCTGTGGCAATAAAGGAATTTTCGCGGGGATAAACTTCGTCAAAACTGCCGTTGCCCCGCTGAATTTTCAGCCAGAAAGACACAGCTTGAAGCGCCCAGTCCAGAACAGCCGGTTTGTTATAAAAGATATTTCCCATGAACTCTTTTTTATAAATCAGGGCCAGAAGAAGCGCGGCTTCCTGAAACCTGGCATTAGGGAAATCCGTTATCTTGTAATGCCAGTAATACCTGTCAAAACAGCCCGATGTGACAGAATACTTTTTCCTGTCGCCCAGGCCGAGAATTCTCGGTATCTGGCCAAGCGCTATTTCGCGATAGATTCCCGTGTCTTTTTCTGTGTTGTCTTTCGCCATTTTTTTCTCACTGCCGACATTAACATATCCCAAATCCAAACAGGGCAAATGCCCGCTAAAAATCGGACAAAGCCGCTTCGCCCTATTCTAACAATTTTCATGAAAATACGCTCGCGGCGGAAGCGCCCGGCTCCCGCTTCCGCTTTGAAAGTCCCGTATGCCGGAACCGGCAAGCCGCGGCTTTTACCGATACTCATTCTCGCAAACGCGCCGGCTTTTTTATTGTCAAGACCGTGCGCGTGCATCATCATGGCCTCTTCAGGAGATATTTCTTCAAGAAGCAGTTGCCCGGCACTCCGCATTTTTTCAATCAGAGAAAGCGCTTTTTTTGTCCTTACGACAATCACTGACTTGGACTGATATCCCCATGCGTCACCTACGGAAATATCCGCCAGCTCATTGGTCAGATCGATGCAGTAAAAGCATCTGTCCGGTGTATAAAGGAACGACAGATAATTAAAAGCGGACTTAGTCATTTTTTTTGTTCTTCCTGATATATCCTCGGCAGAAAAAAATCCGGGCCATGCCCCGGAGCGATATGCTATTTTTCTTACTCTTTGATCCATAGCGAATCTTTTCAAAATACTGCGCGTAGCCGCATGATAAAGGTTGTTGCCGCAATAAAGGCCTATTATAAAATTGATATTCTTCAACACTCCGCTTTGAACGGCCTTGCGTATTCCGTGACTCTGACAGGGCAGTGTGACAGCGGCATATTTCTTTTCTCCGTCCATAATCCTGAGCGCCGTGTCTGCCGGCGTCAGTACATATTTACTGCCGGCGGCATTGATTATCTCATCGGCAGTCTGGGCTATTTTAAAGACTGCTTTATCCGGTTCTTTCGCGGCGAAATCAACAATAGCTGCGGCATCAACAATACCGTCTTTCAAAAGAGAAAGCAGAAGGCCGCTCACCACGGAACCGCCGGCGGCGGATGGATACTCTTTCGCGGCGGAACCGACATATATCTTTTCAAAGTTTCCGAGGACAAATCCCGGCTTCCGGCCGAATATTTCATTATTCAAGGCATCGAAATCAACTTCCCCGCCCGGACACGTGTGATAACAAAGCGAACAATCCATACATTTTCCCGTTAAGACAGGAAGGCATTTACCATAAACATCGCCCATTTCTATACAATCTGCCGGACAGATTCCCGCGCATATACCGCAATGCGCGCACAGCCCTCTGTCTATTACATTTTTCCGCAGAGTTTGAAAATTGGCTTTCGTGATTTCAGTTCTCTCCTGTTTTGCGCCGCAACTCTCTTCTTATAGCGGCAGACTGGTCAGCTATAAGGCCGAAGAAAAAAAGAAAAACAGCGGTAAGAAGCGCGAGCACCGAGCCACCCTTCACGGCGCCGAAAACGATAAGCTGATGGATCACAAGTCCAGCGCCTAAGGCGAAAAACAGCATGGACACAGGCATGAAAATCCTCAGAGGATCAAAGAGCATTATGATCCGCATGATGAGAAGCACGAATTCAAAACCGTTTTTAAAAGGCTGGATCTTGCTCTTCCCCTGCTCTCTTTTCTTGATAGATTCCACATTTTCATAACCGACAAAATATCCTGTTTTCAGAAAAGAGAGTGTCAGCGTCGTGGGATATGAAAACCCGTTAGGCAAAAGATGAATAAATTCCATGGCAAGATCTCTTCTCACCGCCCGGAATCCCGAAGTCAGATCCGGGATTTTGTGCTGTGTCAGCGACTGGGCCACTCTTCTCAAAATAAAATTCCCCGCGGAACGGAACAGAGAAACATCAGATTTTGAAGTTCTTGCGGCAACGACCATATCAAAAACTTCCATTTTTTTTAGTATCTGAGGGATTATTTCCGGCGGATGCTGAAGATCAGCGTCAAGGAGAAGAATAATATCCCCCTTGGCTTTGCGCATGCCTGTTTTCACCGCCGCTCCGTTGCCCATCCTGTAGGGATGGCTGAGCACCTTGACGCCGGCGTCCGTGGCGATCTCGCGGGTGCGGTCGACGGAGCAGTCGTCCACAACTATGACTTCCCCATCCAGCTTCAGCGCGGCTATCCTTTGTAAAAGTTCGCCTATGCTGGCCCCTTCATTATATGCGGGTATGATAACAGAAACATCCATATTGTCCTCCTAATCTCCTCTAATCGCGAAATCCAGAACATTCGCCGCCGAAATTGAAAGCCGCCTCAGGTCGCCGGCACTTCTTATCCTCCATAACCATGAAAAAATATAAGACGGCCTCAAATAAAATTTCCTGTATGCCGTATAGAGCGCACGGGTCAGAGCCTCTTTTTTTAATTCCGTGAATTCCTCGTTAAAATAGCCCTGTGTGTGTAGTGTGGAAAAATTCACGCTGGAACCGTCCTCGTATCCGGGGTGCCGCGCGACGACCTGATCAAAAAGAGGCGTGCCCGGGTAAGGTGTGCATATACCGAAAGAAGCCGTCGTCGGTCTGATCTCCTTAGCAAACTCTATTGTCCGGTGAACCGTTGCCCGCGTCTCGCCCGGCATACCCAGCATAAAATGCGCGTGGGACTCTATGCCTGCCTGTCTCATCCACTTGAATGACTGGCGGGTTTTCTCAACGCTTATTCCCTTTTTAGATCTGTCAAGGATCTCCTGCACGCCGCTTTCAACTCCGATCTTGATCCAGCGGCATCCGGCCGCCTTCATGAGCTTGAGCAGTTTAAGGTCAAGGGTGCCGATCCTCGCGTTGCATATCCATTTCATTTTGATGTTCTTTCTTATGAGCAGCCGGCAGATATCGCGCACCCTTTTGCTGTTGAAGGTAAAAGTTTCGTCTCTGAAATAGACCTCCGCATAGGATTTTTTATAAAAATGCTCCATCTCCGCGACAACCCTCTCCGCACTCTGCGCTCTCCACACATTCCCGTAAAAAGAAGAGGCCGGACAAAAAACGCACTTCCCGGGACAGCCGCGGGATGTGATGAGAGGGATATAAGGATAGCGGCTGATGAGCGGATTAAAATAAACGATATCGGGGATAAATGAATCGTCAAGGAAAGGCATATCATCCAGATCCCCTATGTATTCACGCGGAGAATTGACAATTTTCCGGCCATTTTTTTTAAAGCCTATGCCGCTTATCTCATCCGTTGACCTGCCTTCTGACAGAGCCGAAACAATATCTCTCAACACGTAATCCGCCTCACCTCTTACGACAAAATCTATCTCATCCCTCTCAAGGCAGTAATTCGGCATAAAGGTGGGGTGCGAGCCGAAGACAATAGTCTTAATCGACGGATTTTCTTTTTTCAATAATCCGAGTACAGCCACATCCTCATTGAAACTCATGGATGATGTGTTGATTATGACAGCTCCATATTCCCGCGGATCAAAGCGGCTGCCGAACTTCATATCAATATAGTCCGTTTCAACGCCGCTTTCTTTCAGTATGGTGGCAATCAGCACGAGCCAGTAAGGAATAACCGTGCCGCCGCCTATTCTTTTTCCTTTGCACCAACAGCCGTAAATGACATCTCTGACGACATTTTTTGTAAATGCCGAACTCGGATTCAAAACCAGGGCTTTCATGCCGCGCTCCGATCTTTTTTCATGAACATCACTTTCAGCCCCGCGCGGGCTTTTCTGAAAAATTCCCCCGGCGTTCTTATGTTAAAAAGAATGCTCGCGATTCTCGCCGGCCTTAAATAAAATCCCTGATAGGCCTTCACCAGAAGTTCCTGCAGTTCCTCTCTCGTAAAATATTCGCCCCAGTGAGGCGGGACGAAATCATCCTCCGGATTTTCAGCGAATTCTCTCCAGCAGTCTTTTTTAATTATCCCCGATGCCAGCCCGTCTCTGTAAAGTTCGGTTCCCGGAAAAGGCGTGAAAATCGTCACATGCGCATAATCGGCCTTTACGCGTTTCATCAAACGGAAAGTCTCTTCCATATCCGCCATGGTTTCTCCCGGAAGGCCTATCATAAAATAGGTGAGAACCTTCATCCCTGTTTTACGCGTGAGCGCGCACACATCCCTCGCCTGTTGGGGCGTTATGCCCTTGTTGATGTTTTCCAGCACTCTCAGAGAGCCGGATTCTATTCCGTAATGCAGACCTATACATCCAGCCTCTTTCATCTTAACGAGGATTTCTTCGTTGACCGTATCCACCCTCGCGCGGCAGTCCCATCTGATATCCAGTTTTTTATTGATTATCAAATCACAGATGTCCGACACTCTTTTTTTTATAACCGTGAATGTGTCGTCGTAGAAAAGAAAATCCCTTATGCCCATTTTAACGCATTCTTCCAGTTCGGAAACGACATTTTCCGCGGAACGAAAGCGGAATTTTTTTCCCAGATGCGGCCTGAGGCAGAATTTACAGCCGTAGGGGCATCCGCGGCTCGTAAAGACCGTGGTAACAGGCGTGCGGCTGAAAATCAGCGACGAATATCTCTCAATCGGCGTCATAGTTCTATCAGGGTGCGGAAGAGCGTCCAGATCTTCAATCATCGGAGCGAGCGGCGTTTTCAGCACCTCGCCGTTGCTTTTTTTATAGACGAGCGACGGGACTTTGCTCAAATCCCCGCCATTCTCAAGAGCGTCAAGGAATTCTTTGAACACATATTCACCCTCACCGAGAATAAGAAAATCAATCTGCGGCAGGCGTATTGTCTCATCCGGATAAATAAAAACATGCGGGCCCCCGAGCACGCATTTAATATTTTTGTTCAGCTTTTTTACAATGGCGGCTGTTTTCAGGACATCCCTTATTGTGAAAGTCATGGCCGTTATGCCGGCGACATCCGGCGCGAAAGAGGCTATTTGTTTCTCCAGCTGAGAATAACTCATGCGCTCGGCCGGCGCGTCAATGACAGCGATTTCGTGCGAAGAATTTTTGCGCAGATATGCGGCGATATACAGAAGCCCCAGCGGCGGGCTGTAGCCCCTTTCGCTTTCTATGATTTCCGGATTGTTGCCGACAATCTCGTTTTCTGACGGCGGGTTTATGAGAAGCAGTTTCACTTACTCTTTATTCTGCTTTACCACATCCGCTATGAAGGCGAGAACAAAAATCTGCACGGACACGCTCACGAGAACAGACACCGTCGCGTCCAGGATTTCCCCCATGCGCCATGACACCGCTAAAACCGCAACCGCCAGAAGCATAAAAAAAGCGCCCAGCGGCAGAAGCACTTTCAGCGGATTAAAATACAGCGTGTTTCTGATAATCAGCAGGAGCATGTCTCTGGTATCGGCAAAAGGCCGGAAGCTGGACTTCCCCGTTCTTTTAAGATAGGGAATTATTTCGTAATTGACCGTCATCCCGTTCGTCAGAAAAGCCGTTGTGATTGTAGTGGTGAAGGAAAAGCCGTCAGGAAAATAAGAGAAAAATTTCATGGCTTGAGTTTTTTTAAAAATTCTGAGCCCAGAATTCAGATCCGGTATTTTTTCTCCCGTCAGGAATCCGGCGAATTTGTTTATGACCCACTTGACCGGCTTTCTCAGCGGCGAAAGGTCTATGTTTTCTCTCTTGCCAACTAACATATCCTCCCCATTGTATTTTTCCAAAAGCGTCCGCAGGGCTTCCGGCGGATATGTCCCGTCGGCATCTATGATACATATTTTTGAGAATTCCGCATGGTGCAGCCCCTTTTTTATTGACGCGCCGTAACCGCTCTGCTTCACGGAATTTATAAGCCTGACCGAATCCGGAACAAGAGTTTCGCTGCCGTCGGTGGAAGCGTCGTTGATCACGATTATCTCGCTTTTCGGCACATCCGCAAGCAGTTCTCCAAGGGATTTAAGCAGGCCGGGGAGAGTCTCCCTTTCATTAAAAACCGGAATTATCAAAGAAATCTCATTTATCATATTAAGCTCCTAAACACTCTTCGCGGGGCATTCCCCCGCACGGTAATAATATAATTTTAAAGCCCCTGCTGTCCACCGCAGTAAGAAGGATCACCGTCAATAAAAACCCTGTGCCACAACTCCAGCATAAGGAGCGCCCAGAGACAGTAACCGTAATCGGCACGGCTTTCGGCGTGATCATCCACGAGCTTCGCCACATTGGCCATGTTGAAATAACCTCTCCGCGCGGCGCGATCCGAAAGAACGGTTTCTTTAAGATACGGGAGCCATTCCCCCCTGAACCATCCCGCCAGCGGAATGCCGAAACCCTGCTTGGGCCGGCGCGCTATATCATCGGGCAGGATATCTTTAAAAGCTTCCTTCAGTATGTATTTGCTTGACAGCCCCCTCAGTTTCCATGACGAAGGAAGAGACGCGGCGAATTCTATCACATTATAATCAAGAAACGGGCTTCGCGCCTCCAGCGAATTCGCCATGGACGCTATGTCCATCTTTACCAGGAGATCCTCGGGAAGATATGCCGTAAGATCTGCCCACAGGGCGCGGTCAATAATTCCCCCGGCGGGCGCGGAAGAGAATTTGTCTTCAAGATAGGAATAAGAATCATCGTCGGCGAATTTCCTCTTAAAGTCCTCCGAGTAAATAAAATTCTTGAGTTCTTTTGTAAACGCGGCGTGCCAGATAAGATTTCTGCGGGCAGGAGACTGCTTGAGCGGCTGAACAAATCTGTGAAGATACCTGACCAAACGCGCGGAATCGGCGGCTCTGACTCCTCTGGTTTTTTCGAGCAGATATTCCACCGCCCCGCCGGGAACAAGCTTAAATGGGATAGCGGCGATTTGAGAGATTTTCAGGGCTTTATATCTCAGATACCCGGCGAAATTCTCATCGCCGCCGTCACCGTTGAGCGCGACTTTGACATGTTCCGCCGTCATTTTTGAGACATAAAAGCTCGGAAGAGCCGAAGAATCAGCGTATGGCTGATCGTAATGCCACACAATCTTCGGCAGAATATCCATATAATCCGCTTTTACTATTAGTTCGTGATGCTCCGTATTAAAACGGCGGGCGGTTGAAGAGGCGGCCTCTGTTTCGGAAAATGCCTTGTCCTCAAAACCCACGGTGAAAGTTTTCACCGGTTTTGACGAAGCCGCGCTCATCAAAGCCGTTATTATTGTGGAGTCAATCCCGCCTGAAAGAAAAGCTCCCAGCGGCACATCGGAGATCATCCTTGATGTCACGGCCTCTTTAACAATAAGCCGCAGCTTCTCTTTGGCCTCCTCAAAATCAAGTTCTGTCTTCTTCGTGAAATCTATATCCCAGTATCTGTCTTCTCTCAAAGCGCCGTCCTTGTTGAGCGTCAGGAAAGAGGCCGGTTCAAGGCGTCGGACATTTTTCCATATTGTCATCGGTGAGGGGATATACTGATATGTCAGAAAATAATGCACGGCTTTTTCATTCACTTTTTTCTCAAAGCCCGGCGCCGCGAGAAAAGACTTCATCTCTGAGGAAAAATAAAAATCGCCTTTTATCCATGTGTAATAAAGAGGCTTTTTTCCTATCCTGTCCCGGGCGATGAATAGCCGCTCTTTTTTCGCGTCCCATATCGCGAACGCGAACATGCCGTTCATGCGCTTCAGGCAGTCCTCACCGTATTCCTCGTAAAGATGGACGATTGTCTCCGTGTCGGAGCGCGTATAAAATCTATGGCCTTTCTCCTCCAGTTCTTTCCGCTGGGAAAGGAAATTGTATATCTCCCCGTTACACACAACAACAACTGATTTGTCCTCATTGAATATCGGCTGGCTCCCTGTTTCAAGATCAATTATGCTCAGCCGCCTCATTGCCAGCCCCACCCCGGGAGACCCGCCGCGCGCGGCGCTGAAAAAACTACCTTCATCGTCCGGTCCGCGATGTGCCAGCAGCGAATTCATTTTTCTCAAAGTTTCCGCGTCAACCGGCTTTCCTTTAAAATTAACTATTCCCGTTATTCCGCACATCTTCTATGTATCCACCTTGCTATCTCCATCCAACCGGAGCCACTCATCAAAATCATTAACGGCTGAACTGCCAGCCTGTATCTGGCAAACCCGAACTGGGAAAACACTGAAACCCCTGCTATGTAGAAAATTGTTAGAAACATAACAATATTTATCGGAGAAATCACTTTTATATTTGATATGCTCTTGATGAAAAAAAACACAAACCCTGAAAGCATAAGCCAGTAGATTATATACCCGTTAAGGATGAACTTTAGTACAGCATCTTTTATCCGGCCGGATTTGAAGTCTTGTATCATCGAACTTTTTTCCATGCCATGCGAAAAAAATACAAGCACAGAGTCGTTTACTAAAAAGAAATACAGAGTTTCCTTAACGCTCCGTTTTATATACTTCCCCGGATACTTAAATATCGCCTCTTTTGCTATTTCACTGAATCTTCTGTCCAATTCAGCGGAGTCATATCCCATTTTTATCAACTCCCCCCGCACCGGCCAAATCACACTCCCCCGGGCGGTTTTCTTCTCTAAAAAACCTTTATATACCTGTTTTATCTCATAATTTGAATTAGAGGAAAAATCAATAAAATCCTCAGTGACGGAAATAAGCACCATTCCAAGCAAAGAGGTCATTGCACAATCTCCGGATTTTTTATAATTTCTGAAACTCCATCCGCCCCACAAAAGCAGAACCGGTATAAGAAATACAATGGATGTTTTAATAATTTCAACAGTTTTCTTTCTGTTCCTGATAGAATGGATTATGATGAAGGCTAAAATAAAATGCGGATATAATTTCAGAATAGGTTTTGTCAAGAATCCAACGCCGATAAACGAGGACGATAGAAAAACATACAAGAGTTTATTCTGCTTAAAAAACTTGCCTAAAAAATAAATTGCAAAACATAATTCAAAAGTGACCAGAAAATCAGCAAGTATCGCGTGTTCGTATAACAGCAACAGCGCATCCAACAAAAATAATACCCCCACAACTATTTTTATTTTTCCTGATGGCGTCATCTTCATAATTAAAAGAATCATCATTAATCCGAGCAAATGCTGAACGAGAATAACGGCCTTATCATTTTGCGATACAGTATATATTGACGCCAAAAATAAAGGATACCCCGGTGTCCTATATCCTATATTTCCAAAATCCCCTGATTGGACAAATGTAATGGCCGGGTTTTTGTAACTATCCGAATCCGGTTGTAAAACCGGCGGCAGTGAGAGAAACAATATAACCCTTTCTATAATCAATAAAAAAAAGATGGCTTTTAAAGCCGTATTTATTTTTTGCTGCATCTATTCGGGGGGAGCGGACCTCCAATCACCGCCTGATTCCATAATCTTTCAAAAAATAGCACGCGCCGGCATTAACAACAAAATCTCCTGCGATGTAATCATAATATAAGTTCGCTAAACCTTGCAATATCCTTCACCCGCTCCTTAGAAAGGTTGGTGCGAAAAATCTAAAACCATTCCGATAACGTCGGAAAATAACAGGTACCGGCGACATGGAAGCATTATACATCATTGGGGCAGATGCGGCAACACGCCGCAAAACAATATGTAAGCCGGTCCGATTCTGCTAGAATTTCCACTGTAGCAATCGCCGCATTGCGTGTCATCTGAAGTTTTGCCATAAGAGCATTGTGCGAATATAAGGCAAGTCCCACAATTCCACGGGGCAAGCGCCCCTGATGTCATTCCGAACGCAGAGAGGAATCTTACTTGCAATAAAGATTCCTGCCTACCGGCAGGCAGGTCTCACCCTCTCGGGTTCGAAATGACAGCAAAGCGGATATCGCCGGGGCGATTGCTTATGGCAAAACTTCAGCGTGTCATGTGTGCGTTTGACTACAATAGTCCTCATATTGTAAAATAAAATCATCGTGGCCGGAAATAGGTTCAGATATCCGATTGAACCTTTATTTAACCATTTTTGACGTTTATGATCAGCAAAATTTTTGAGAGGATTACTGAACGATGAACAAGAGTTTTAATAATATTAATTCGGAATTAGCGATGAGTCGCAATATAAATTCCATGTACAAGACCACCGATAATTATTTCGGATGGAACCTATCTGTTTTCCCAATTGAAAAAAATAAAAATATTCTTGACCTTGGCAGCGGACCGGGAACCTATTTTTATCAGATTATGCGCTATTCCCCCTCACTTTATATGGCAACTGATTATAGCGCCAATTATGTAAATCAGATAAATACTCTTTTTGCGGGCCGTCCCAATTGCTCCGCGCTTCAATTGGACTTAACAGACCCTCTGATTGTGAAAGATCTGTCAATATACAGATTCGATTATGTTTTTCTTTTCGATGTTCTTGAACATGTCAAAGATGATAGGCGGTTACTGGAAAATACCCGCAGCATTATAGAAAATTGCGGTTCTGGTATTATGTTTTTACGCGTGCCCGCTCTCCAATTTCTCTATGGAAAAAATGACGAAGCCATCGGACATTATAGGAGATATTCGGCAAAATCCTTAAGGTCGCTGCTGGAGAGTTTGGATTTCAAAGTGCATTTGCTAAAATATCAAAATTTGCCGGGTATCTTTCCATGGTATGTGATAGGCAGAATACTAAAAAGATCTTTGGCTTTGTCGAGTAAGGAGGGAAGCATCTTCAACTATATAGTTCCGGCGCTTAAGTTCGCGGAAAGAGTTATCGCTCCGCCGATAGGCCTTTCATTATACTGTGTTTGCACCGTAAAAAAGAAAGAGTCGTCAAAATAAATGAAAGTACTTTTAATTAACACTCCTATTAACCGTCAAGATATATTAGGCAGTTTTTCGCCTATTTATGACGATTTAAAAATGGTTCCCACGGGCATAGCTTATCTGGCCGCTGTTTTAAAAAATGCGGGCATAGAAGTGCGCATACTGGACCAATATGCCGAATGCCTGTCTATGGACAGCATTTATGCTCTAATCAGATCATTTGCCCCTGACTTAATCGGCTATTCCTCAACGACCCCCAATTTTTATGCCGCTATTGATATGGTTAGGCATATCCGCAAGAAATTCCCTGATACGCCCACTGTTATGGGGGGAATGCATCCGACTATCTTCCCGAATGAAGTGCTGAGCGACAAAGCCGTAGATTTTGTCATACGGGACGAGGGGGAATATTCTTTACTGAGCTTGTGCGAAGCCATATCGGATAACAAAAAGAAATTTGCGCATATACCCGGACTGTCTTACAAGGATGTATCGGGCCAAATCCATAACAAGCCTTCCGAGAGCGTTGCTTTGGATGCCTTGCCTTATCCGGCGTACGATTTACTGCCTATGCATTTATACAGCAGCCCCAGCTATACTAAATTTAGTTCGCCGGTATATCAAATGATAGCCAGCCGCGGCTGCCCCTTCTCGTGTGCATATTGCATAAACGCCGAATTAAACATTTCAGCAAAATATAGACGCAGAGATTTAAATTCGGTGATTGACGAGATGAAAATGCTTGTCGATAAATATGGAGCTAAACAGATCCAGTTCTGGGATCCTATTTTCCCGTTAGGAAAAGAACACGCGCTGGAATTTTGCCGGCGGGTTATCGCCAGTGGCCTGCATAAGAAAATTTCATGGAATTCGACAACGCGCCCTGACTTCATAACTGACGAGGTGGCTGAATTGATGGTTAAATCCGGATGTAAAGCAATTGGTTTTGGGATAGAATCGGGAGTTCCGGCGCTTTTAAAAAGCGTAAACAAAAACTTGGATTTAGAAAAAGTCCGTCAGGTATGCAAAATAGCCGCAAAGCACGGCCTTGTTACTTTTTCAGGATTTATTATAGGTTTTCCGAATGAGACAAAACTGATGACACAGCAAACTATTGATTTTGCAAAAGAATTAGACCTTCATTACGCCCAATTCAGTATATTGGTTCCTTACCCCGGAACGCCTCTATACAGAGAGCTTGAAAAAAATGGAGAGATCGCGCCTTCAAATGAGAAGGATTATGTGCGTTATAACCAGAGCGTGGGGCTAACAGACGAAGATCCTATATACGTTCCCAAGGGAAGAAATGCATCAGAAATAAAAAGAATGCAGAGAAAGGCATATATAGAATTTTACCTTCGCCCGAAGATGCTAATAATGCACCTGCCGCATTTGCGTTTTCAGAAAATTATGGGGATGTTCAGATCCTTGATTGCTATTTTAAATTTGCTTGCGGTAAATTTAAAAGAGCAGCTGAAAATGCCTGAGAAATTATGAAACTGGCTATTTTTACAGGGAAACCGGCTTTTAAGAAAGCTCTTTATGTCGGGGCTCCCATAGTTGAAAAAGAAGTTAGAAAAAGTTATTTCAAATACATGGAGAAAGTTTTTGCAAATAACTGGTTTACCAATAATGGCCCTCTGGTTCAAAAATTAGAAGCGGAAATTGCAAATCGTCACGGGGCCCGGCACTGTATAGCGTTATGCAATGGTACAATAGCGGAGATCATAGCCCTAAAAGCCCTGAACCTTAAGGGCGAAATAATTTTGCCCTCCTTCACTTTTATAGCAACTGCCCATGCCTGCTTGTGGCAAAATATTGAAACTGTTTTCTGCGATATTTCCCCTGAAACTTTGTGCATTGACGCAAAGGCGGCGGAAAAATTGATTACAAAGAAAACTTGCGGAATCTTCGGTGTTCATTTATTTAGTAATATTTGTGATATTGACGCCCTGCTCAAACTGTGCAAAAAGTACAATCTTAAACTTATTTTTGACGCCGCGCACGCCTTTAATTGTTCTTGGGGTGACACCCCTATAGGCGCTTTTGGCGATGCGGTGATTTTGAGTTTTCATGCGACAAAATTTTTTGGCACATTTGAGGGCGGCGCGATACTGACCAATAATTCTGAATTAGCAGAGCGGATTCGGTTCCTGGTAAATTTCGGTTTTTGCGGTTATGATAATGTTAAATTTCTTGGCATTAACGGTAAAATGTCAGAATCCTCCGCCGCGATGGGATTGGCATCAATTCAGGCCATAGATGACCGTTTAATTCGATTGAAGAACACATTCTCTGTTTATTGCGCTCAACTAAGCCCTATTCCAGGGATTACTGTTTTACCGGTTGGCCAAAACGGTCATTCTAATTATCAGTATATCGTGATATTTGTTGATGAGAAAAGATTTGGCATTTCCAGAGATATTCTTTATAATATCTTATGGAAAGAAAATATCATTGCCAGACGATATTTCTACCCCGGCTGCCATCGTATGGAACCTTACATTAATTTATACCCTGACGCATATAAGAGATTGCCGGTTACCGAGAAGGTAGCGAAAAGCGTCTTGTGCCTGCCGGCAAACCTTCGCAATCCTGAAAAAGACATACGCAAGATCGCTAATATTATCAGAACAGCTCATGAAAATATTAAAGAAATATCCGCGTGGGCTCGGACCTCAAAACAATTATGAAAAAAAATCCTGAAAAACCTGTGATAATCGGCGCCGGACCGTCAGGCCTTTGTGTCGGCTGGAATCTGGCCACAGACGGACTTGAAGTCACAATACTGGAAAAAACAGACAAAATAGGCGGGCTGGCAAGATCTATTAAAGACGGGGATTATTTATTTGACCTTGGCCCGCATAATTTCCATACCGTTTATAGGGATATTTTAATGTTTGTTAAAAAAATTCTAAAAACTGATTTCCGCAGATATTACCCGAAAATCAAGATATTTTTTATGGGCAGGTTTGTGAAATATCCTTTAAAAGGGGCAAAAGTATTTACGGCGTTACCTTTGACAACTATGATCCCCGCGGCATTTAGCTTTCTATTTGCTCGGTTAAGATTGCTTCTGCTCGGACCGAAAAACGATGACTCTTTTGAGGGTTGGATCAAAAATAGATTCGGCGGCGTCTTGTACAATATATACTTTGGGCATTATGCCCGGAAGGCATGGAAAATAAAGGCGACAGATATCTCTAAATATGTGGCCGAAAAGAGGGTACCTCCATTAAGCATATCAGCTTACATTCGGGATTTACTCAATAAGCCTCCCCGAAATTTTCATAGCGAAGATATATCTTCCATCCAGAACTATTACCCCAAAATGGGTATTGGCCAATTAACCGATTGGCTTTACAATAATATCGTTGCAAATAACGGAATAGTGGAACGAAATGCCGAAATTCTGTCCATTGACGGGGATAATCACAAGGTTAAATCAATTACTTATCGTCAAAATGGCGAGTTAAAAACCATAGCGACAGATATGCTTTTTTCCAGCATGCCTATAGATGAACTGATAAAAACTCTTAAAATCAATGTGCCTCAGGATGTACGCGATGCCGCTCAGCAACTGGACTATGTATCTGAAGTCTTGCTTTTCTTAAAAGTTAAAAGAAGGAAAGTATTTGATTCAGAACTGCTTTACTTTTCAAGCCCTGATATTAAATTTAACAGGGTGTATGATGTAGGCGGTTTCAGTGAAGATTGTGTTCCCCCCGGCAAAACTGCCTATTGTATTGAATTTACCTGCAATAAAGGGGATGATATCTGGAATTCCACGGCAGAGGATTTATATAATTACGCGATGGGTATTTTTGAAAAAAACAATATGATGTCACATTCTGATGTAGATGGATATATGATAGAGAAAATTACTCATGCCTATCCAAGGTTCAAGATTGGTTTTGAGAAGCGGATACAAAAAATCCTGGCGTATCTTTCCACAGTGGAAAACCTTGTTACCCTTGGACGGCACGGGCTTTTCTGTTACGCCAATGTGGACGATGCTCTCTATATGGGCTTTAGAGTAGTCGAGATGCTGCATACTATAAGAAAAAAAGGCATTGATTATTTAGAACTTTTTCCGAAGTATACACATTTTTAAATATCGGCATGAGGGAGAAAAAATGATAGAGGTAATAATTTTTGGAGGCGGGAAATTCGCGGGCAACATTGTTGATGATTTCTCTAATCAGATAAGCGCAATAGGTTACATAGATACTACAGGCAATACTTTTCTAAAAGACAGCTATGGGATAAAATTTTTGGGAAGTAGTTTTGAGCAGCTTTTAAAACATAAAAAAATATGCCGTAACATAGTCCTCGGCGTCGGCAGTGAAGGCGACGTTGAACCAAAAAGACATTGTTTTTTAAAAATAAAAGATTTGGCTTTTGATTTTCCGGCAATCATCCATGAGAGCGCGATTGTTTCTAAAAAAGCATTGATAGGCGAGGGATCAATAGTGCAAAGCAATTCTGTTATCCAAGCCAATGTTAAAATCGGCGCAAATACCATAATATCGGCAAATGCGTTTATAGGGCACGATTCTATGCTGTCCGACCATATATTTATCGGCCCCGGCGTTAATATCGGAGGCAGCGTGACAATAAATGAAACCACACATATAGGGATAGGCGCTTGCGTAATACAAAAAATTAGTATTGGTAAGAAATGTTTAATAGGCGCATCTTCATGTGTTATTCGTGATGTCCCGGATAATTCAAAAGTCCTCGGGGTGCCGGGAAACATAACAAAATTTTGACTTTTATTTCAAAAGCTCTTCGTATTTTTGCACCATATACGAAACGCCAAATCCGTGAACGGTTTCCTTTGCTTTTTGAGTAAGTTTTTCCGCAAAATCAGGATTGCCTAATATTTGCTCTACCGCAACTCCTAATTTATTACCATCACCCGCCGGGACAATTATACCATTTTTGCCGGTTTCTATCATTTCCCTGATTCCCCCCGGAGAATCCACGGCAACAACCGGCACGCCGCATGCCATCGCCTCAAGCAGCACATTAGGGGAGCCTTCATAGA
>Ga0210017_1001893_pt1 | contig 18118 bp, 19 predicted proteins | sample CryGeyCG2014_020_FD_183966 | JGI IMG/M metagenome (GOLD analysis project Ga0210017, IMG submission 183966) | Groundwater microbial communities from aquifer - Crystal Geyser CG08_land_8/20/14_0.20 (SPAdes) (version 2) | ecosystem: Environmental > Aquatic > Deep subsurface > Groundwater | place... | reverse complement strand
TGGAATTTTATATATAAATCAAAGAAAAATGTGACACCAGCAATTCTCGAAAAACAAGCAACAAAAGTCTGGACGTGGGGAAAACTTCTTCATGCTAAATTAAGCTATAAAGAGTAGGACAGTGCCATTTAATTTTAGATTTATTTTTATCATTCATAAAGAGTGTATAAGACAATCAGTATTTATAACTTTTGTATAAAAATTATACAAGAAATCTGTAAATGCGTTTTAATAAAATTGTTTAAAGTAGATATCATATTCTACTTTGTTTCTAAAAAGGTGATGAGCCTGTGGGGATTTGAACCCCAATGAACCGGTCCGAAGCCGGTTGCACTATCCAGGTTATGCTACAGGCCCAATAACTAAATAAAACTATTTATTTAAAAAACTTGTTATGTATTATTTAAGTTGGTATAAGTTGTTTATATTGCTACTATACAGTTAATATAAACCGAAAGATTTATATACATGTAATAATTTATAGAAAGCAATATGAAAAAATCAAATATATTAAATCATCATGCAGCATCACTATTATCTTATTATGTAGACCCAGAGAAAGGTTTGCATTTTATCCTAGAGCAAAAGGATCCTGACTATAAGCCCCCTTTCTTTGATAATGGGTTAAATTTCATAGGGGGAAACTGGAAGAAAGGTTTTAATATTGATAAGTCTCCAGAGGAATTAGCTCATAGAGAGATAAATGAGGAATTCTGGGATAAATATGAAGCACCAGAATCCCTGAACGAATTGCTTGGCGAAAAATTTCTTAAAAGAGAACCAGGGGTGATTGTTAAATACAACAATGAATCTGTTCAAAGAATAAAGTCAGTTGGAAAGATTCTTGATGAGGGTGCAAGCTACACAACAGATTATATTGTAAAGATATATCCTCCCATAACAAAAAATGTTTTAACTTATGGGTTAACTGCCTTCACTAAAAAATTGTCTAAAGAAGAATTTGAAACAATTGAAACTGTTATTGATGAGTTTGATGGGAAATTAATTACTGATAACCTAAAATGGGGAAGTAAAATTGTATCTGTTTCTCTTGATGAAATAAACAAACAAAACAAAAAATTTGCATGGGGTTATGGTATCATACTAAATGATTTGATTAAATCAGACATAGATACTAGTTCCACAGGTGTAATCAGACCATTAAACTTAATAAAAGTTAAAAAAATTAAATATCCTGCTGAAGCAGAAAGAACCAAATCTGGATGTCCAACTTTTAATGGTTTCGAAAGCATAGGGTATGAGTATGTCAAGAACTCTTAAAATTTCTCCTAACATCATATGTTAAAAAAGAAATCTATCGGAATGGATCTTCCCCATCTCCAACCCAGATATAGGAGCCCATTCTCTTGTTCCTTAACCTGATATGCTCATGGATTGAATATTTTAGTTTATCAATTATTTTTCTAAGCATTTGCTCACCTTTATAATAAAATAAAAAGATTATTTCTTTTTGAGGGTTATCTCAATTGTTGAAACCCTGACCTGCCTTCCTTCCTTGTTTGTGAACTCCTCTGAGTCAATCTTTATGTCACCAACATCTGCCTGCCCATTCAAAAACCTTTTTGATGCAACCTCTGCAACATCAACAGCCCTTGAAATAAACTTTCCACGAGCCTTGATAAATATATCGCTTGCATTCTTTGTTGTAAACTGCATCACAACAGCAGTCACATAGTTCATAAAAGGCTTCTCTCCAATAAAAATTGTGTTGTCTTCTGCCATTTTAGTCCCTCCTCATCATTGAAACGATGAACATCAGATGTCTTTTTTAGTATTCATCAGCCTTGTTACATAGCCTGCAATAACATTCCTTATTTTGGTTGAGCTAATGTCTGCAAACCTGCTGACTAATTTCTTGTTCTCTTCAAAATTTTTCTTAAAGTCCTGCCTATGTCTGTCTACTAATTTATTAGTTGCTCCTTTTATCTGCTTGGTCTTTATTCTTCCCATATAATCACTTGCCTGCCGAGAAATACAACTTTCTTTATAAACTTAACTAATAGGGCTTTAAAAACAAAACTTATAAACTCCTTTTAAGGAGCTCGGAAATGATTTTGGCGCCTGTTCTGCTTGTTAAATTGTTTATATCAAGTTTAGGATTCACTTCCACTAAATCAACAGCCCTTAAATTCTTTAAATTAGTTAATCTTTGCAGAAAGAAGATTAATTCCCTGGAACTTAATCCAGCAGGCTCTAAATACCCAGTCCCGGGTGCAAAAGCAGGATCCAATACATCAATATCAATAGAAACATATAGTGAGCCAAACTCAAGTGCAGCTGACATCAAAGCCTCTGAAACCTCTTTTATGCCCTCGTTAGCTATCTCTTTCATTGAAAAGAATTTTATCTTGTTTTGCTTCAGATAATCATACTCATTCTTGTGCCAGCTTCTCAAGCCAACCAGGATAACATTTCCCCTTTTTACATGATTCTCCTCGATAAGTGTCCTTAGGAAGTCCTCATGCGTAGGAGGGCTGAAATTGTTTTCGCAGTCAGGGTGTGCATCAAAAACAATAATGCCTGGATTATCAAACTGCTTTGAAAAAGCCTTAAAGCATGCATAGGTTATTGAATGGTCACCACCCAAAATAATAGGCATTTCATCATTCTGCATTATGTGGTTATAGATATTTTCATTTGTCTCGCTTATGTTTGAATTATTTACTTTAACAGATTCAACAGTAAACTCTGGCTTAACACCCTGCTCATTTAAGAAAACCTGTTTAAGCTCATTAATAATCTTGTCAGGGGCAAGCTCTGTGCCAAGAGTTTTTCCAAGCCCTCCTGCTGAAAAAGGTATTTTAATCAGTTTCATGCAAACAGGTTTTTTATTGAATTATTTAAATATTGTTAAAATGCAAAACTATAAAAACAATTAATATTAATTTAAAACCATGGAATACAAACAGGTTATTCTTGTAAGAGAAGACTTAAAGCTTGACAAGGGAAAGATGGCTGCACAGGTAGCTCATGCGTCTGTTGAGGCTGCCCTCAGGTCAGATAAAGAGATTGTAAAGCAGTGGCGTATTAAAGGAATGAAGAAGATTGTCCTGAAAGTAAAAAACAAGGAAGAGCTTTTCAAGTACAAAGAAATTGCAAAAAATAATAATCTAAAAACAGCATTAATAACAGATGCTGGAAGAACAAGCATAAAGCCAGGCACAATAACTTGCCTTGCAATAGGCCCTGATGAAGAAAAAAAGATAGATGATGTAACAGGCAAGCTTAAGATGATGTAATTAATTATTATTCCTAAATTGTATTTTTTATTACAGAAATGTTTAAATATAAGCTAAGCCTATTTATTTTATTAACTACAATTTATTGTATTTACTGAAAAGGAGATATACTATATATTGTATAATGGGATAATTATGAAATGCATATTCTGCGGTGAAGCTACCCGTGTAACTGACAAGAGGGAATCTCCTAAAGGAACAAGAAGGAGAAGGGAATGCCTGAAATGTAAAAAAAGGTTTACTAGTTATGAGAGGCCTGAACAAAAAGAAATCATGGTTGTTAAGAAAGATGGAAGAAAAGAACTATTTTCAAAAGAAAAACTAAAAGCTGGAATAATGAGGGCCTGTGAAAAAAGGCCAGTATCTCCTGAAAAAATAGATCGGATTGTTGATAATATTGAAGAAAAATTAAGAAAAAAAAGAAAAGAAGTTAAATCTGAAGAGATAGGGAAGATTATAATCAACAAACTAAAGAAGTTAGATACTGTTGCCTACATAAGATTTGCTTCTGTTTATCATGATTTTCAGGATATTAAAGATTTTAAAAAAGAAATAAAGGGGTTGAAAAATGGTAAAGCATATTAAAAAAAGGAGTGGAAAAATTGTAAAGTTTGAAAAGGAAAAAATAGTCAATGTAATATTTAAGGCTGCAGAAGCTGTTGGTAAAAAAAACCTGAAAAAGGCAGAAGAACTTGCTGAAAAAGTTGTTAAAATCCTTAGGAAAGACTTTGCCACAAAGATTCCCACTGTAGAAAATGTTCAGGATATTGTTGAAAAAGTTTTGATTGAAGAAGGAGATGCCAAAACTGCCAAAGCATATGTTCTTTACAGGGAGCAGCATAAGAACATAAGGGAAACTGTCAAGCTTTTAAGGGATATCACAATGGTTGATGATTATCTAAAACAGCTAGATTGGCGTGTAAGGGAAAACAGCAATATGGCTTACTCTTTACAGGGCCTCAATGTCCATATAACCTACACTGTAATATCAAACTATTGGCTAAGCAGCATCTATCCTCAAGAGATCAGAAATACCCACATAAACGGCGAATACCATATTCATGATTTAGGAACCCTTGGGCCGTATTGTGTTGGCTGGGATTTGAGGGATATACTAATAAGTGGATTTAAAGGCGTAATTGGCAAGATAGAAAGCAAGCCAGCCAAGCACTTTAATGTTGCACTTATGCAGGTTGTAAATTTCCTTTACACACTGCAGGGAGAATCAGCTGGTGCTCAGGCCCTGTCAAACTTTGACACACTGTTAGCTCCATTCATAAGGCATGATAACCTCAGTTATGAGCAGGTTAAACAGGGAATGCAGGAATTCTTGTTCAACATGAATGTCCCAACAAGGACGGGTTTTCAAACCCCTTTTACAAATATAACCCTTGACTTAAACTGCCCTGACTATATGAAAGAGGAAAACATAATAATCGGGGGCCAGCTTAAAAAAGAGAGATACAAGGATTTTCAGAAAGAGATGAACCTGTTTAATAAAGCATTTGCAGAAGTAATGCTAGAGGGAGATGCAAAGGGAAGGCCTTTTACATTTCCGATTCCAACCTATAATATAACAAAAGATTTTGATTGGGATAATAAAAATTATGATATTATCTGGGAGATGACTGCAAAGTATGGGACCCCATATTTTTCAAATTTTATAAACTCTGATATGAGTCCAGATGATGTAAGAAGCATGTGCTGCCGATTGCGCATCAACAAAAGGGAGCTAAAGAAAAGGGGTGGCGGCTTGTTTGGCTCAAATCCTTTAACAGGCTCAATTGGTGTTGTTACAATCAACATGCCAAGGATTGGATATAAAGCAAAAAATGAGCATGAGTTTTTTAAAGAGCTTGAAAGATTAATGGAGCTTGCCAAGGAAAGCCTTATAATAAAGAGAAAGATTTTGGAAAGCTTCACACAAAGAGGGTTATATCCTTACAGCATATTTTATCTAAGAAACATTAAAAAGGGTTTCAAGGAGTACTGGAAAAACCATTTCTCTACAATAGGTATTATAGGAGTAAATGATGCTCTTTTAAACTTTAAGGGTATTAGCATAGCAGACAAAGAAGGGCTGAAGTTTGCAGGAAAAATACTGGACTTCATGAGAAGCAAGCTGGCTGATTTCCAGGAGGAAACAGGAGATATATTCAACCTTGAGGCAACCCCGGCAGAGGGTGCTTCTTATAGGCTGGCTAAAATAGACAAGAAAAAATATCCTGATATTAAGGTTTTCAACCAGGAAAAATATGACAAGAATGCAGAGCCTTATTACACAAATAGCACACAGCTCCCAGTGGGATTTAGTGATGATATCTTTGAGGCTCTTGAATTACAGGATAAACTGCAAATAAAGTATACAGGAGGAACTGTGCTTCATGGCTTTTTGGGAGAAAAAATGCCAAGCATTGAATCTACAAAATCATTAGTCAGAAAGATTGCAGAAAATTTTAAGCTTCCTTACTTTACAATCACCCCTACATTTAGTATATGTCCTGGCTGCGGATATATAGCAGGTGAGCATAAAAAATGTCCAAAGTGTGGAAAAAAATGCGAGGTATGGTCAAGGCCTGTTGGTTATTTAAGGCCTGTTGAGCAGTGGAATAATGGTAAGCAAACTGAATTCAAAGACAGAAAAACCTTTGATAAACAGATAAAAGATAAAACCTGAATATGAAAATAGGAGGAATTCAAAAAACAAGCCTTATTGACTACCCAAATAAGGTTTGCGCTGTTTTTTTTGCATCTGGCTGTAATTTCAGATGTCCTTACTGTTATAACCCTGAACTTGTTTTTAACAAAACAGAATTAATCAATGAAAAATGGATTTATAATTTCTTGGAAAAAAGAAAAAATTATTTGGATGCTATCCTCTTAAGTGGAGGAGAAATAACAATTCAGCCAGATTTTATTGAGTTTGTTAAAAGGATAAAGCAATATGGTTATTTAGTTGGAATAGAGACAAACGGCTCAAAACCAGACGCTATAAAAAAGCTAATAGACAGCAGATTAACTGATTTTATTGCAATGGATATAAAATCTGACTTAGAAACTTATGAAAAAGCAGCATGTGCCAAGCTAGACAAGGGAAAAATAAAAAAGAGTGTTGAACTAATAAAAGACAGTAATGTTGATTATGAGTTCAGAACAACTGTTGTTCCTGGACTGTTTAATGAGGAAACAGCCATAAAAATAGGAGAATGGCTAAAGGGAAGCAAAAAATATGTTTTACAGCAGTTTAATAATGATAGGGACATGATAAACAAAAGCTTTAAAAGAAAAAAACCATATATAGTTGATAAACTAAAAAAATTCAAAAAAATTCTTGAACCTTATATAAAGGATGTAAGGATTAAAGGCATATAGTTTGATAGCAAGCCATGTGCAGTACTCTTTTTAAACCAAAAACTTTTAAATAAGGTGATATTTCTTTAAAACTGTGACATGGGCTCGTAGCTCAGCCTGGCAAATTTTTGCGAAAAATTTGATAAAAAGCAGACGACTCCTAGTCTTCGACCGGAGTCCCCTTGTAAAAAATTTCGCATGTTTGGGCAATAGTAGCAATCGGCTCTTAACCGATAGGTCGAGGGTTCGAAACAGCTTCTTGCTAAGCTGGCACGCAGGAGCGACATTCAATTGCTTTGCAATTGAAGTCCCTCACGCTCGCTTCGCTCGCAACAACTGTCGAAAGTCCCTCCGAGCCCAGTTTGATTATCAAAAAAAGAAAAATTTTAATATATCCTTTAAAACCATTACATAAAACCTAACAATGTCAATAAGATGAAAGCAGCAATAATAAGCCTTGAAAGTGAAAGTTCAAAATGGATAGTAAAAGCCATGCAGAAATATTTTGACAGGGTTGACAGCATAAATATTAAGGAAATTGAAGTGCGTTCATTAAAAAACCAAATAGAGATTTTATATAATGAAAAGCCCTTGGAAAAATATGATTGCATTTATGCAAGGGGCTCTTTTAGGTATGCGCTAACCCTGACAGCAATAGCCTCTGCTTTATTTGATAAAACATATATGCCAATAGCCCCTGAGTCATTTGATATTGTCCATGATAAATTTCTTACGCAGCTAGTTTTGCAAAAACATAAGATTCCCATGCCGGATTCTTACCTTGCTCCAACACTTAATGCTGCAAGAAAGATATTGAGAAAGGTTAATTATCCTATTATTATGAAGTTTCCCAAGGGCACAGGAGGCAAGGGAGTTATGTTTGCTGATTCCTTTCCAGCTGCAAGCTCTATACTCGATGCAATAGGACCATTAAAAATTAAGGTGGTTATACAAGAATATATAGAGACAAACAGCACAGATACAAGGGCAATGGTTGTTGGTGACAGGGTTGTTGCAAGCTACCAGAGAAAAGCAACCAAGGGAGAAAAAAGAGCCAATATCCATATGGGCGGCATTGGTGTAAAATGCATCTTAGATGAAAAAACAAAAAAGGTTGCTATTAAGGCAGCAAGGACTCTTAAATCAGACATATGTGCAGTTGATATACTTGAAACAAGTCTTGGTCCCTTGGTTATAGAGGCAAATCTCTCTCCCGGGCTGCAGGGTGTAACAAAATACACAGGCATAGATGTTGCAGATAAAATTGCTAGCTTCTTATACAAAAAAGCAAAGGAATTCAAGGACAAGGGCAAGACTAAGGATACCTCTAAGATATTTGATGACCTTGGAATAAAAGCTACATCAGATGAGCTAAAGCAGATAATAACAAACCTAGACTTCAGGGGCAATAGAATTCTCCTGCCTGAGTTGGTTACAAAGATAACTAATTTTGATGAAAAAGATGAGCTGGTTATCAGGGCTGATAAAGGTATCCTGACCATAGAGAAAATAAAGGGAGAGGAAAACAGATAATTATCAAATGAGGCTTGCATGTTTATTTTCTGGCGGCAAGGACAGTGTTTTTGCATTATACAAAGCAGTGCAAGCAGGCCATAAGGTTTCTTGTTTAATCACAATGAAATCAAGGAAAACTGATTCTTATATGTTTCATATTCCAAATATTGAATTTGCTAAATCACAGGCAGAGGCACTAAATATTCCTATTGTTTACATGGGTTCTTGTGGTGTTAAGGAAAAAGAGCTTGAGGACTTAAAAAAAGCAATTAAAAGAGCAAAAGAAAAATATAATATACAGGGAATTGTATCTGGCGCTCTTGCATCAAATTATCAGGCAGAAAGAGTAAAAAAGATCTGCGATGAATTAAATCTCAAGTCAATAAACCCTCTATGGGGAATTGATGAAGAGCAGTATCTTATGGATTTAATTGATGCAAAATTCAAGGTTATAATAACAGGCATTGCAGCAGATGGATTAAATAATGGCTGGCTTGGAAGAGAAATTGACAACAATTGCATTGAGGACTTGAAAAACCTCAATAAGAAAAACAAGATTCATATTGCTGCAGAAGGGGGGGAATATGAAACATTTGTTCTGGACTGCCCATTGTTCAGGAAAAAGATTAAGATAATGGATTTTGATATAATCATGGAGAATGAATGCACAGGCCAGTATATAATTAAAACTATAGGGCTTGTTGAAAAATAAATACTAGTTAAGTCCAATTTTTGTTGGCTCACAAAATTCCATATTCTGATAGTCTTGAGTATTCAAAATCACTAGCATCAGAAAAATCCATTCGTGAAAATATTCTATGTTTCTTTAAAATTTCTTGTATTCCTTTTAATGCAAAAGCCTTTATAAGTAATTTATCATCTAATTCGGATCCAGATGCAAGACCATAAAAATCATTACCCTCTCTTTTTAAAGTTAAATCAGATGTTGGAATTTTTTTATAAGGCTCTGTAAGTTCATAGGTAGTAGTTCCATATTCAGGACATTCACGATCTGGAACGCCCTTTCTTCTAAGTTGATCTTTTAAGTAATTTGGAGTAATCTGCTCAGATATTTCTTTGAATATAACATCTGTTAATTTTCTATCTACTTTTAGTCTTAAACTTTGAACCATATTTAAGAAGTGTAATATCAAGTATTTAAACCTTTCGTTTATTAACTACCTTTAAGATACAACAAGATATATTAGAATATTAATAAATATATTAAATGTTAAGTATATTGATATATTAAAAAGTATATTAATATATTTAAAACAATATTAATCAAAGAAAAATTAAAACCTGCTGAAATGCCCGAATTCTGGCAGTACAGCCTTTGTATTGCCATTTTAAAAACGAAAAATATATAAAGAACACTCTCTTTTATTTTTATATAATTAAATGGCTATATCTCTTATTAAAATAGTTGATTTTAGCTAATAAAATTGTTAAGCAAACTAGAGAGCAAAAGGAGATTAAAATGACTGATTCAGGTTATGGAGCAATACATATCCAGGTTTTGGGCGGCTTAGAAGCAGTTAGAAAAAGACCAAGCATGTATGTAGGCGATACAAGTGTAAGGGGCCTGCATCATATGGTCTATGAGGTGGTTGATAATTCTATAGATGAGGCCTTGGCTGGATTCTGCTCTGAGATAACAGTTATAATGCACCAAAACAAGAAAATCACTGTTATTGACAATGGAAGAGGAATTCCTGTTGAAATACATCCAAAATACAATAAGCCAGCTGTTGAAATAGTCATGACAAAGCTTCATGCTGGAAGCAAGTTTGACAAAAGGGCATATAAGGTTAGTGGCGGATTGCATGGTGTTGGTGTTTCTGTTGTTAATGCACTTTCAAAAGAGCTGGAGATTTATGTTAAAAGAGATGGCAAGATTTACTTCCAGAAATATGCTTATGGAAAACCTCTCTGCAAGGTTAATGTTGTTGGCATGGCAGATAAGGCAGATGAAACAGGAACAAAAGTCACTTTTCTTGCAGATGATTCTATTTTTGAAAGTATTGAATATAGCTTTGATATTGTATCAAGCAGGTTAAGAGAGCTTGCTTTTTTGAATAAGGGGCTTAAGATAAACATAAAAGATGAATCAACTGAAAAAAGCTATGAATTCTGTTATGAAGAGGGTATAAAATCTTTTGTTGAATATATCAATAAAAACAAAAAAGGGCTGCATGATATAATCTATTTTCAGAGAGATAAGAATGGAACAACTGTTGAGGTTGCATTGCAGTATAATGACGGCTATCTTGAAAACATATTCTCATTTGCCAACAGCATAAACACAATAGAGGGAGGCACTCATTTATCTGGTTTTAAAACAGCACTAACCAGAACATTTAATTCCTATGCTGAAAAAAATAATGCAAAGGATATTAAGCTAACAAGCAATGATGTAAGGGAAGGACTCTCTGCTATTATCTCAGTAAAGCTTAAAGAACCGCAGTTTGAGGGCCAGACAAAAACAAAGCTGGGCAATTCAGATGTTAAGGGCATAGTTGACTCAATAGTTAGTACTGGCATGAGCACCTATCTTGAAGAGCACCCCTCTGTTGCAAAAATAATCATTGATAAAATGATTAATGCTGCAAGGGCAAGAGAGGCAGCCAGGAAAGCCAGGGATCTGACAAGAAGAAAAGGGATACTAAATAATTCTTCTTTGCCTGGAAAGCTTGCAGACTGCTCTGAAAAGGATCCAAGCTTATCTGAGATTTATATTGTTGAAGGAGACTCAGCAGGAGGCTCTGCAAAACAGGGAAGAGACAGGAAATTTCAGGCAATCCTGCCATTAAAGGGAAAAATCCTGAATGTGGAAAAAGCAAGATTAAACAAGATAATAAGTTCTAATGAAATTATTACAATGATATCTGCCTTGGGAACAGGCATAGGCGAAGAATTTAACATAAATAAAGCAAGGTATCATAAGATAATTATAATGACTGATGCTGATATTGACGGAAATCACATTGCATGCTTGTTATTAACATTCTTTTATAGATACATGAAGCCATTGATAGAGGCAGGGTACATATATTTAGCCATGCCCCCACTTTATATGATAAAAAACAAAAACCTAGTAAAATATGCATATAATGATGCTGAAAAAGATAAGGTAATCAAGGAAATTGGCCCCAATTTCAATATTCAGCGCTACAAGGGTCTTGGTGAGATGAACCCAAAACAGCTCTGGAACACAACCATGGATCCTGCTAATCGTGTCTTAAATCAAGTGGCAATAGAAGATGCATTATTAGCAGATGAGATGTTTACAATATTAATGGGCAGCGAGGTAGAGCCAAGGAGGAAATTTATTGAAGAGCATGCCCTAGAAGTTAAGAATTTGGATGTATGAATTATTAGTATTACTCTTTTCTATGTAAATCTTGTTCAAATTTCTCTGCACATTCCTCTGAGCAGAACCTGTATACTGTGCCCTCTATCTCTTTTTCAACAATAGAGTCCGGACCCATTAGAACCTTTCCGCAGCGTCTGCATTTCGCTCCCTGCCCATCATCCTCTGCTCCTTCCATAAAACCCTGCTCCCAGGGCTCCATGGCATCATCTTCCACAAGGGAATCCCTGCCTTCTTCAGAATAGACTTTTTCAATATCCTCTGATTCATTTATTTCATCTTTTCTCATATAATCCACTGAACTAACTAAAAAACATTTGGTATATTAAGCTTTTGGTTTTGATTACGAAAGGTTTATAAACAATTTATTTTTCCCTTTAGGGGATATCTTAAAGGAATTATCAGATTATAAAATGGCTCAAGAAAGATCAACATTAAAATTAAAAAAAAAGAAATGGTATCAGATTTTAGCTCCAAAGGAGTTTAATGAGGTAATAATAGGTGAAACCCCATCTCTAGACCCAAGACTTCTTATTGACAGGATTGTAACAGTTAACTTAATGGACCTCACAAGGGATATCAAAAAACAAAACATCAATATGAGGTTCAAGGTAACTGGCTTAAAAGAGAACAAGGCACTGACAGAGGTTATTGGATATCAAACCATAAATACATTCATAAAAAGAATAATAAGAAGAGGCAGGGATAATCTCCATGATTCTTTTGTATGCAAGACATCTGATGAAAAAAATGTAAGATTAAAGCCATTGATAATAACAGTGAACAAAACAAAGGGCGTTGTAATTAACTCATTGATAAAGGCATTAAAAGTTAATCTAACAGAATATGTTAAAAAAATAACATACAAAGAACTTGTAAATGACTTAGTATCCCATAAACTGCAGTCTAGTTTAAAGAATTCTTTAAAAAAAATATATCCCTTGAGAAGCCTTGAGATAAAAGAAATGCTTTTAGAGACTGAAAAGAGAGTTATTGATAAGAAAGAAGCCAAAGAAAAAGAAAAGCCAAAAGAAAAAGCTGAGCTTAAAGAAGAGAGTGATAAAGCAGGAATTGAAGAAGAAGAAAAGACTAAATCAAAAGAAGACAAACCAAAACAAGAGGAAATTAATCAAGATAATTCTAATAAAAAAAAAGTTGAAGAGAAGAAAGAAAAAAAATCTAAGAAAATATAGAAACAAGGTGATGAATATGCCAAAACCAGTGATTGATTATAAGAAATGCAAAGCATGTGGTAATTGCATTGATATCTGCCCAATGCAGGTTTTTGAAAAAGAAAATGATAAAGTTATTGTGAAAAATCCTGACAAATGCATTGGATGCCGTGCATGTGAAGTCCAGTGCCCAGAAGGGGCCATTAAAGTAGTTGATTGATTTCTTAATAATACTAAATTAGCCCCCTCACGGATTATATGTCTTTTTTAGGGCATAATTAGTTTTTATTTCAGTTCTTTTACCACAATACCATAAGAATCCTTGATTTATCTCTGCAGAAAAAAGTTTTGTTAAATCTTATCTCTAATTTCTTCTTTAAGTTTTCTAATAAAATCCTCTTGACTAAATTGTTCAACTTTTCTTTCGCCTCTTTTTCTTACAGAAACCAAACTTTCTTTTTCTTCTTTATCTCCAATAACTACCATATAGGGAACTTTCTCAGAAACAAATTTCATAACCTTACTATTCATAGTTGTAGCATCAAAATCCACCTCTATCCTTATCCCATTTTCCTTTAACTTTTCTGCAAATTTTTTGCAGGACTCAATATTTCTATCGGTAAAATTTACAATTTTTACTTGAATAGGAGAAAGCCAGAGAGGCAATTTACCTTGCGTTTTTTCGAGTAAATAAGCAAGAGTTCTTTCAATACATCCAATAGAGGAACGGTGGATAACCATAGGAGTGTGCTCTTTGCTATCTTCTCCTATATATTTTAGATTAAATCGTTCAGGCAAAGCAAAATCGATTTGAATTGTAATTAAAGTATCTTCTTTTACGAAAGTGTTTTTGAATTGAATGTCCAATTTTGGACCGTAAAATGCTGCTTCATTTTCTGCTTCAATATATTTAACTTTCAATTTGTCTAAAATTTTTTTCATTGCTGCTTGAGAATTTTCCCACGCTTTAGGATTATCAATATACTTTTCTTTGTTTTTCGGATCCCACTTAGAAAACCTATACCAAACATCATCAATTTTGAAAATTTGCATTATTTTTTCAACCAACCTTAAAACTTTTTCAAATTCGTCTTCTAATTGATTAGGTTTACAAATTATATGTGCATCTGCTAAAGTAAATTGTCTGATTCTACTTAAACCCATAAGTTCTCCGCTTTGCTCATTCCTAAAAAGACTTGACATTTCAGCATATCTTATTGGAAGTTCTTTGTAACTTCTTGGTTTATGTTTATAAATCATAAATTGAAACGGACAAGTCATTGGCCTTAAAGCAAAAGTTTCATTTCCTACTTCTAGAACAAACATTGAGTCTTTATAATGATTCCAATGTCCTGAGATTTTGTACAAATCACTTTTGGCCATTACTGGGGTGGAAGTAAACTCATAACCTTCTTTAATTTCTTCATTCATGATAAACCTTTCCATTATTCTTTTTATTGTTGTTCCTTTTGGAGTAAATAATGGTAAACCAGATCCTACTTCTTTTTGCATAAAGAAAAGATCTAACTCCTGTCCAATTTCTTGATGGCTTTTCAATTTTTGTTTTTCCATATTTTAATAAAAAATTAAGAAGTTTATAAATTTATCGCTAAATTTATCATAAAAAATAATAATCAAATAATATTTGCTTAAAGTCATAAAAATCCACAGAAATGCCTTAAATAAAGCCATAAGGCTTATTAAAAATAATACTTAGTATTATTATTATTCAACCTTTTGTTAAAAATAAGAAAATTAGCCCCGCACGGATTATGTACCTTCTATGGTAACTTTTTGGGACTACTTGTTCTTGATGTATCGCTTCGCTCATTAGATAGAACGGACTTCAAATTTACTTTGAATTTTTCCTCCACTTCGCTACGGAACGTTGCACTAAAATTCAATCCCTGTCGGGAGAGTTTAACAGCAATTTGCTATGTTAATTTCAATCGCCGAGCTTAACGGGAACCGCCTTTTAAGTAATCTCTTAACTTCTCTAAGGCAATTTTGTGCATAGAAATAGCATTCTTTTCTTCAGCAATCATTTCTGCAAATGTTTTATCATAACCTTCTGGAATAAAAATTGGATCCCATGCAAAACCATTTGTGCCTCTCGGTTGCGTGGGAATTGTACCATGAACTATACCATAGAAATGTCTCATGTCTTTTCCATCATAATAGGTTAGAGTGGTTTTGGTATATATCTTATGATCATCAAAAAAATTTGCAATTTGACATATTTTTTCTAAAGTAACTTTTGTCCAAAACCACTTAATTAATGATCCTGGGAAATCATTCAAACAATGAATGTATAAAGATTGGTCCCAAACAAAAAGTGGTTTTTTAATCAATTCCCACGCTTGTTTAACTTTATGTTCCGCAATTTTATCCGAGTCCAATTCCTGAATTTCATCTAAATCTAAATCAACATTTTTTAATTTGATCTTAAGAATTTGTTCAGCTTCTCTCAATTTATTTTTATTCCCAGTTATGAGGTATATATCCATATCAAGAAGTCAAGATACGATACTTATATAATTTTCTTTTCGGCGGTTCCCTACTCGGCGACTTTGGATTTTTCGGACTTCGTCCGAACGTTGCACTAAAACTCAACCCTTCCAAGTATTCGTGGGCAACTAACAGCGATCGCATATGTTAAATACAATTAAGGTTTAGGTAAATTTAAATATAAGTTTAATTTAATTATCAGTATGGTAAAATCAAAAAGAGGTTGGCACAATCCACCAAAATATAGTTTTTGTAAATCAATTTCCATTTTTTTTATTTCCTCTGTTTTAATTCTAAAAGATAAGGTTCCCTATCTTTCTGGACAATAGTCCAACCGTTGTATATATCACTTAATTCTGTAAAGTCTTCTCTAGCATGACATGCCCTTGTTTCTTGTCTTAGCAGAGTGCTATCTACAATTATGTTTGATATGTCTAAGATATTTCTAACTTCCAAAGAATCTTTATCAACAAAATAATTCCAATAATATTGATTAACTTGCTCTTGAAGGCTTCCTAACATTTCTTTTGCTCCTTTTAATCTTGAGTTATGCCTTGAAATGCCGCATAGCTGTGTCATGCTTTTCCTTATGATTTCCCAATATAAATTAACTAATGTTCTATCTCTTGATTCAGTTGCTTGATCAGTATTCCATAAAGGTACTTTGATTCCTTCATAAGCACCATTATAATTTTTATTAAAATGTTTAGCTGCTAATCTTCCAAATAAAACAGCTTCTGGTCCTGAGTTACTAGCAAGCCTTGTTGCTCCATGCAAACCAGTATATGCTGTTTCTCCAATAACATAACAATTCTCTAAACCACTTCCATCATCATAAAGTGTTTCTCCATGACTGCCTGTTAGTACTCCTCCATTTGAGTAATGGACAGCATAAACAACAGGTATAGATTCTTTTGCAGGATCTATTCCTTTTCCAATACAAAAATTATAAAATGTGCTAAACTCTTTTCTTAATTTTCCCTCTCCTATTTTTGTACAATCTAGCCAGATATACTCTAAACCATTTTTCCTCATCTCTATATCTTCTGCTCTTGATACAACATCTCTGCTTGAGTTTGAGCCAAGTTTTGGATCATATTTTAATACAAAATCTTCTTTAGCATCTTTACTAAGTTTTAAAAAACCGCCTGCTCCTCTTAAGGCTTCTGTGAATAATACTCTTCTTCCAAATTGGTTAGCTACACTAGGATCATAAAAAACAGTTGGATGAAATTGAATGAATTCCATATTTGCTAATGGCAATCCGGCCCTATAACATATTGCAAAACCATCTCCTGTTGCAATGTCTGGATTAGATGTATAGAGAAATACTTTTCCTAAGCCTCCTGTTGCAACAAATACCCCTTTAGCTTGAACAGTCTTAACATAATCGTTTTCAATATCATAAACATAACATCCTAAACAAGTATTTTCATCTTTTATGACTTCATCCATCCAATTTTTTGTTATCAAATCAATTGCCATGTGCTTTTTGTTTAAGGTTATATTAGGATGAGCTTCTACCAACTCATTTAATATTTGCATTATTGCAACACCAGTTGCATCGCTGTTATGGAATATTCTGTTAGTGCTATGACCTCCTTCTTTGTGTAAATCATATTCAAATTTAGAATTGGATTTATCAAATTCAACTCCTTTTTCAATTAACCATTCTATAACATCTGGATAGAAATGCTCTATACAGTATTTAACTATGTTAACGTCATTAAGACCAGCTCCTGCTTTTAATGTATTTTCAATATGTGATTCAAACGAATCACCTTTTAATGGATTTCCTCTAACTATTGGAACTGCTGCTAAACCTCCTGCAATAAGATAACTATTAGAATCTTCAAATGAACCGCCTTTAGTAAATAATTGAACTTTATATCCAAGGTCTGCTAATTCTAATGCAGCTGTACAGCCTGCAGAGCCAGCTCCTATAACTACACAGTCTGTTTCAATTATTTGGTTTAGTGTTTTTTTCATTTTTACTCTTCTTGAAATTTATCAAATTGAGGCTTTTTAAATCTTCTTTTGTATAATAAAATTCCTTTAGACCGCCGGTTTTTTTAGTATAACTCATTAAAGGTAATACAATAAAATGCATATTTAAATGTATTGTTCAGAATCTGTGATGTTCAATTTGATAATTAGTTCACACTTTTAAAAATTCTGCTTTTTTCTTCTTTTCGGTGATATTATGGAAAAATTAACCGAGAAGAAGAGAAAATGGATTATAAGCCAGTTTAGAACTGGCAGAAGTGCAACTTCAATAGCAAGAATACAAAAAATTAGCAGACGAATGGTCTACAAACTGTCTACTAAATACAAAAAAGAAGGAAAAGAAGCATACAAAGCTAAGAAAGCAGGAAGACCAAAGATAAAACTAAATCCTGCATTTGTAAAAAAGGTTGTAGAAATCAGAAAAGAAACAGATTATGGAAGTGAAAAGATTCACTTTGTCTTGAAGCAGAAGGGATTTAGTGTTTCACAGCATATAACTCAAAGGATACTTAATGAGCAAGACCTAACAAATCCCTGCCCTAAAAGAAGAGGACAAAGAAAGTATATTCGTTACCAATGGCCTATTTCAAACTATATGTGGCATACAGACTGGAGCCAATACAAAGCCAAATGGTACTGTGTTTTTATAGATGACAGAAGCAGAAAGATAATGTCTGCTGGAAAATTTGGTAATGCCACAGAGCAGAATACTATATTCTTGCTTTATCAAGCAATACTGCTGAATAAAGTTACTCCACTTATCATCCTAAGTGATAAAGGAACACAATTTTACAACAGTAAGAAAAACAAGAAAGGTGAAAAAACACCTAGCTTATTTGAGCAGGAGCTTGATGAGTTAGGCATAGATTTCTGGACGAGCAGAAGAAATCATCCACAGACAAATGGCAAGATGGAGAAATGGTTTGACACAA
>Ga0210017_1001889_pt1 | contig 18171 bp, 16 predicted proteins | sample CryGeyCG2014_020_FD_183966 | JGI IMG/M metagenome (GOLD analysis project Ga0210017, IMG submission 183966) | Groundwater microbial communities from aquifer - Crystal Geyser CG08_land_8/20/14_0.20 (SPAdes) (version 2) | ecosystem: Environmental > Aquatic > Deep subsurface > Groundwater | place... | reverse complement strand
AAGATGATTTGATCGCGGTCAAATCAAGCTGCCCGACAATCTCAACGACAAAGCGGGCAAGATGGTCTTCAGGCAACCAATCGTCCATTGAGGGCGGCAGCAAAAACAGGGTGTTTCGGTCGACTTAGCGGAACTTATCGCTCATGAATTTTTCACTTTCTCGGGGATTTTAAATACCTAGCGAGTTTAACATTTTACGGTCGGAAAGTCCGACAAGCTGCTAGGCAAACGGTCGAAATTGCGTTAACAGAAAACCTGAATGCTGAATTGGACAAGGTTCGTTAAGAAGCGGCTGGATGCAATCGAACAGGTGTTTTGTTATCCAATTTGCAATGCCCCCAAACTTAAACCTTACTCATACGCTTTGGTCTTTGTATAACGCGCTTCTTGCCCCTGCAGGGGGTATGCAAAAACCACACCGACACAAAATTCTATTGCGCTGGATTCCTGTGTTTCTGTCGGCTCTATACATTGATCACCAAGGATATTGATGGAAATGGTGAATTAAAAATGGACAGTCGGTTCGGTTTTTGCTACGCCACCGGGGGGGGGCACATCCTTCATAACCATTCAGATCAAGATGCAGTTGTGTTACCGATACAAGATGATGGAATCATTATGAATATGCAGGCTTTAGACTTTCAATTTATTCAATAAGTTGCTTAAATATCTTGATTGAACCCATAGCGACTTAATGCGTGAATTTTGGAGATAAGTAAACACATGCAAAACAATGACTATACCATCACCATTATTGAGGATGATGTTTTACAGCTGGAAAACCTTGAAACAGCGTTAAGTTCTCAAGGTTTTAAAGTCAAAGGGTTTAGTAATCGCTTGGATGCCGAAGCAAGCTTTAATGAAGCCTTGCCTGATTTGGTTATTTCTGACATTATCTTGGGCAATGAAATGGATGGTGGATTTGATGTAGCAAAAAAACTGTTATCCTATGACAGAGCTATTCCGATTATTTTCTTATCGGAGCGCCAGTCTGAATTTGACATTCACACCGGCCACGCTTTAGGGGCAATTGATTATTTACCCAAACCGATCAGCCTCAGTGTTCTCACTGTCAAAGTTAAGAACCTATTACGCATTACAGGCAGTTCTAACACTGATTCACAACAAGAAAAATCAATCATTGACGGCTTAAAATTAGCCAATAATGAATTTAAAGCCTACTGGCAATCGAGACCGCTCGATTTAACCGCGACGGAATTTGAAATGTTAAAACAATTTGCATTAACCGGTGAAAAAGGCGTGGTGACTTATGATCGACTGCAAGAATCCACTCAAGGCGTTGTCGAGCGCAACACCATCAACACCCATATTTGCCGTATTCGTTCAGCGTTTCGTAAAATTGACCCGGACTTTAATCTTATTCATAATGAATATGGTCGGGGTTACAGTTGGTATCAAAAATAACCTTATTTGACAGAAAACCTGCCAGGCCTGGCGGGTTTTCCCTTAACAGGATGGCTAAATGAATTTACCCGGCAGCTTTCGACTGCGCCTATCAATACGAAACCGATTCTTCATTTTACTATTACTGTTGACAGTCCTCCCCTTTCTCGCTTATAACTTTGCCGTCGATTTACATCGACTTCTTCTTAAAAATCAAGCCATTATTCAGCAGCAAACGGTCATTAATTTATCCTATATTTTAGAAAATCGTACTGACTTATGGGCATTACAAATTCAAGCAGGCAGTCCAACCAGCCAGTTAGCGCACCTCAATCTCGACAAGTCTGCTTTATGGATTGTCAATGAAATTGGCCAAGTGACCTATGTGGTTGGGCGTTTAGAAAAAAACCATAACAAGCTGCAAAGCGATTCCTTATTCAGTCAACTTGGGCATTTTCTAATCAAATCTCTCTCAACCATTATGCCCTTTTCGCTCCCCTATCCCTACCCCCAGAGTCGTACCCCGGAAACGTTTTTAATCCAACAAGCAATCAATGGACGTAGTTTTCAACAATATCGAATGAACAGATACAATCAGCCAGTCTCATTAATGTCCGCTACGCCGTTAAAAGTAGGTAATCGGATTATAGGCGCAGTGGTTTTAGAACAAAGTATGGACAGTTTACTCACAGAATCGTTAGAAACTTTTTACCGCTTAATCGGTATTGGTGGTTTGGTTTTTCTCTTGGTTATTTTTGGCGCGATTCTGTATATCGCTTCGCTATCTAATCGAATCGTTAGACTGGATAAAGATATCCGTAAAACTTTTGATAACTATGGAAAGGTCAATCGATTTCAGTTTCCAGATAAAAAGCGCTTGGGTTACGATGATGAACTGGCCGACTTAAGACATCATATTTATGAAATGCTGACACAGCTTGCCTCCTATGAACGTTATTTAAAGCAACTGCCACGTACATTGAGACACGAAATACATAATCCGCTCAACCGACTTTCCATGTCATTATCTCTATTAGAAAAAGATATCGACCACAAACAAGTTCGTTATTCGCAACACGCCTTAAAACAACTCAAACAAATTATTTCTTCTTTGTCTGAAGCCACCAGCATCGAAGACAGCTTGCAACAACATATCCCTGAATCCTTTAATCTGAGCGACATGTTAAAACTCTATTTTGAAAGCTTGCAAGAAATGAACGATCAGAATGAAATTCAAATACAGAATTTGTTAAATGAACCCGTGAGCCTTTTGGGCGATGGGTTTATGTTGGAACAGCTATTGGATAAATTAATTGGTAATGCCAAAGACTTTAACGATCATCGGCACCCTATCATCATCACCGCCCAACAAATTGATAAACAAGTTGAAATTCAAGTAAAAAACAGTGGTCCCAGTTTACCCGCCGGATTTGAGAAACAAATTTTTGATGGCATGATGTCTATTCGACCTGCAAATTCAGATGGTCAAGCCCATCTTGGATTAGGACTCTTTATTGTAAAACTGATTACCGATTTTCATCATGGCACAATTGAAGCCTGCAATGTGGATGAAGCTGAAAACGATTTTCAGGGTGTCACCTTCAAGCTCACTTTGCCAATTAGCCCAGTGTCAATTACGGCTGAAAAGCCGCAATCGATCGGTTGATCTCGTTTAGCACCGACAGAGGCTTAATCGCCTGGGTAATGGGACGACCAATCACCAAATAACTGGCACCAGCAGCCATCGCGGTTTCAGGTGTCATAATACGCTTCTGGTCATTAACCTCTGCAGATTTGGGTCGGATACCCGGCGTGACCAAGTAAAAATCCGCACCATGCTGTTCTCTTAGCAATTTCGCTTCCTGAGCCGAACAAACGACACCCTCTAAGCCGGACTCATGTGCCAATTTAGCCAATCGAAGCACATTTTGTTGCGGTGTCCCCCTCAGCCCGACCTCTTGCAAATCCTCTGACTCCATGCTGGTTAAGATTGTCACAGCAATTAAAATCGGTTGATGTGAACAACTGGCAATGGTTTCTTTGGCAGCCACCATCATTTTACGTCCGCCTAATGCATGAACATTGACCATCCACACCCCCATTTCAGCCGCAGCTTTACAAGCCATTGCCACTGTATTGGGAATATCGTGATATTTCAAATCTAAAAAAACATCAAAGCCCTTGTCTATTAACTGTTTAACAAACTGAGGGCCGCCGAGTGCAAACAATTCTTTTCCCACTTTCAAACGACACTGTTTCGGATCAAGCGGGTTAACAAAATCGATTGCCATAGACAGTTTTGGGAAATCCAAGGCAATTAAAATTTTAGGATCAAAATCTACTGAAAGGGTCATAAAGGTCTCTTATTTTATTTTTGATGTTCAATGGCAAGAGAGGCGGATTCATTTGAAGGTGTTTGAGAAGCTTTTTTTTGTACTTCAAGTAAACTTTTCTTTAATGCTATTATTTCATTTAATTGTTTTTTTTGTGCTTTTTCATGGCGTTTAATCTGCCATTTTAACCTCAAGGTTTGTGACAGAAATAGCATTCCGGCGGTCAAAAGACCGATGGCAAAAGCGATGACAATCAATAAAGAAATGGGGAGTTTAACTTGATACCAATACATATCAAATGGCACCAAATCAGGATTTAAGACACCTAAGAGAAAACCTAAGCCTAAAAAAAGAAGGGTAATTGTAAAAGAAATAAGCTTTGTCATATAAAAAAGGGCCACAATAATTTTGCAATCATTGTAACCCTTTTATTAACTCTGTTGAATGATTTAACCGATAATATCGGTAAAATCTTTCGCTTCATCAACCCTGTCTCGCAAGAATTTGCCAGGTTTGAAATGCGGCACACGCTTCTCGGTCAACTGTACCTTTTCGCCCGTTTTGGGATTGCGCCCAAGACGTGCTTTACGGTGATGTAGACTAAAACTTCCAAAGCCACGAATTTCAATTCTGTCACCTTCTGATAAGGAGACTATCATCGAGTCTAAGATTTGATTAACTGCTAATTCAACATCCTTTTGACTAAACTGGGTCTGTTTTCTAGCAATCAGTTCAATTAATTCTGACTTAGTCATGATATTTTGTCTCTTTCTTCATTCATTAAAATGTTAGGTAAGCGCTTAAACAAACCCATTACCTAACCGGAAAGTGAAATTCCGTTAGCGTTTAAAACCGCTTGTTCTAAACGCAACCAAATTAATCATCAGAAGAAAGTTGTCCTTTAAGTAAATCACCTAAAGTATTTTGAGCTTGAGGCTGGTTTGAAGCGTAATTCTTGACTGCATTGGCTTCTTCTTGAGCCGCTTTGGCTTTAACTGATAAAGAAACATTACGATTCTTACGATCTACATTGACAATTTTCGCTTCGACCTGATCACCAACTTTAAGGACAGATGCTGCATCACGCGTATCTTCATCTAACTCAGACACCCGCAAATAACCTTCTACATCGTCCGCTAGATCAATAACAGCGCCTTTATCATCAACAGACTTAACGGTACCCGTTACAATGCTGTTTTTACCATTTTCGGCCACAAATTCACCGAATGGATCTTGTTCAAGTTGTTTTAAGCCTAAAGAGATACGCTCACGCTCAGGATCGATTGACAAAATAACCGTTTCCAGTTCATCGCCTTTTTTGTATTCGCGAACCGCTTCTTCACCTGGCTGAGACCAAGAAATATCGGTTAAGTGAACGAGACCATCGATGTTGCCATCTAAGCCAATAAAGATACCGAAATCGGTAATGGATTTAATGCTGCCCGTGATTTTGTCACCTTTTGAATGGGTGGCAGAGAAGGCTTCCCAAGGATTGACTGTGCACTGCTTAATCGAAAGCGAAATACGACGACGCTCTTGATCCACATCCAAAATTTTAACTTTAACTTCTTGCCCTAAGTGAACGACTTTTGATGGATGGATATTGCGATTTGTCCAATCTAATTCAGAGGTATGAACCAGACCTTCAATACCATCTTCAATTTCAATGAATGCGCCATAATCAGTGATATTAGCCACTTTCCCCATGATCTCTGATCCCATTGGGTAACGAGAAACCATATCAGTCCAAGGATCTTCTTGAAGTTGCTTCATGCCTAAAGAAACACGATTTTTCTCTCTGTCGAATTTCAATACTTTAACTTTGATTTCATCGCCAACCTGAATCACTTCTGAAGGATGGTTAACACGACGCCAAGCCATGTCGGTGATATGTAACAGACCATCAATGCCACCTAAGTCAATAAATGCACCATAGTCGGTAAGGTTTTTAACAATCCCGTCAAGTACAACACCTTCTTCCATATTGGCCAATAAGGCTTCACGCTCTACAGAATTTTCAGCTTCAATCACCGCACGGCGCGAAACCACAACGTTGTTACGTTTACGATCTAATTTAACGAGTTTTAATTCAACTTCTTTACCTTCAAGGAAACCAAAATCTCTAATTGGACGAACATCCACAAGTGAACCGGGTAAGAAACCACGAACCCCTTCAACATCAACGGTCAAGCCGCCTTTAACTTTACCTGTCACTAGGCCTGTTACAGTTTCGTTGTCTTCAAGCGCCGTTTCCAAACGATCCCAAGTCTTAGCACGTTTTGCTTTTTCACGTGATAAACGTGTTTCACCAAACCCATCTTCAAGCGTTTCAAGATACACTTCAACTTCATCGCCCACCGCGACTTCAAGGTCTCCATTAGCATCTTCAAATTGTGATTTAGGAATGGCCGATTCAGATTTCATACCTGCATCAACGAGGACAGTTTCTTTGTCGATACCGACAACAGTACCGATAATTAAAGAACCGGTTTGGAATTTGTCTTCTTGTAAAGACTGTTCAAATAATTCAGCGAAAGATAATTCACTCATGGATAAGTTACCAAAATTTTCAAACCGACACTGTTTTTTCAAATTGGGGTCTCCAAATCAGCATCGGGTCAGTTGTTAAAGGTTGGCTTCCCAATAAACCAACAAAAAAATAAGATAAGGTATTTACGTATTTGTAAATACCTTAATTTAATAAAACAAAATCCCCGTTCATCAAAAATTGAACAGGGATTTTTATATAATAAAAATCAACAAGTTAGGAATATCCAGTCTTATTTCATTCAATCAACCCTTTTTGACGTATGGCTTTCATTGCCAATTCACATACTTGCGAAATCGATAGATGCGTGGTATCAATGATCAACGCATCTGGCGCAGGTAACAAAGGAGAGGTTTTTCGATTACGATCCCGCTCGTCCCTTTCTTTAATGTCTTGAGTTATTTGGCGAATATTAACACCAACTCCTTGATTTTTCAACTGGTTAAGCCGTCTTTTTGCTCTTTCTTCAGCACTTGCCGTTAAAAAAAATTTAACAGGCGCATGGGTAAACACCACTGTTCCCATATCTCGTCCATCAGCAATCAATCCGGGCGGCTGAGCAAAATCCTTTTGACGCTTTAATAAGGCTGCTCTCACTTCGGCAATGGTGGCTATTTTAGACGCGGTCGCTGCAGTGGTTTCTGTCCGTATCTGAGCGGTGATATCTTCATTTTCATAATAAACAGCGCCTGCTTCAAATCTTACCGGTAGATTTTCAGCCAAAGTGACCAGGCCTGGTAGATTTTCAGCCGACAAATTGTTTTTAAGAACACCATAAGCCAAGCTTCGATAAATGGCGCCACTGTCAAGCAGATGAAACCCTGTCTGATCACATAAATACTGTGCGACAGTCCCTTTTCCTACGCCACTTGGACCATCAATCGTGATAATACACTCTGTATTCATTTCAGTCCCTCTAGTTTTTTTGATATGCTTTAATCTTTAAACCGACCTCATTCGCCAACGCTAAAAAAGTTGGAAAAGAGGTGTTGACGTTAGCACAATCATCAATGGTGATTTCTGCTGCGGCATTCAGACCCGCAATCGCCATTGCCATTGATATTCGATGATCATGGTGACTTAAAATGGGTGATGTTTGTGGAGATTGCACACCTCCGTTAATAATCATACCATCCGCTGTTGGGGTCGCATCCACGCCAATGGCCTGCAAGCCTTCTGCCATCACCTGAATTCGGTCTGATTCTTTAACCCGTAATTCTTCTGCACCTGTTAAAACCGTCTGTCCTTCGGCTGCGGAGGCCGCAACAAATAAAACAGGAAACTCATCAATTGCCAACGGAACCAGCGACTCTGGAATTTCGATACCCTTCAGTTTTGATGACCGAATATGAATATCCGCCACAGGCTCCCCCCCCACCTCGCTTTCATTTTCAAAGGTAATATCCGCTCCCATCCGTTTTAAAATATCAATGACGCCTGTTCGAGTCGGGTTGATGCCAACATGTTCTATCACCAAATCGGCTTCTTTAGCAATCGCCGCTGCCACCATAAAAAATGCCGCTGAAGAAATATCGGAAGGCACGTCAATATCCATTGCCTGTAACCGCCCCCCCCCTTTCAATTTAACGTGTGTTTTAGCCTGATCCAATTGAGTGGATGTCACCGGATAGCCAAACCCCCTCAACATCCGTTCAGTATGATCACGGGTTGGCGCCGGCTCAATCACTGAGGTTTGGCCATCCGCATAAAGCCCTGCCAAGAGAATACAGGATTTTACCTGTGCACTGGCCATGGGTAATTTATAATGAATGGCTTTCAAAGGGGGCTGCCCTTGACGAGACATCAAATGTAGAGGCGGTTTGCCCCCCGCTGCGGTTTTAATTTGTGCCCCCATTTCCGTCAAAGGTAAGGTGACACGCTGCATTGGACGCTTTGACAGGGAAGCATCTCCGATTAACTCGCATTCAAAATCTTGCCCTGCTAAAATCCCCGCTAACAAACGCATTGTAGTGCCGGAATTGCCCATATCTAAAGGTTTATGAGGCGCTTTCAGGCCTTTCAAGCCTACGCCATGAATGGTGACCGCCCCATCAGTTGGACCTTCAATATTAACGCCCATCGCTTGAAATACCTTGAGGGTTGCCAAACTATCATCCCCTTCTAAAAAACCGGTGACGTGGGTTGTTCCTTCCGCGATAGAACCCAGCATAATACTTCTGTGTGAAATTGACTTGTCACCCGGAACCCGAATCCGTCCTTTGATAGAGCCGCCCGGCTTTACGATAAACTGAATATTTTTAGACATGAATTATTCCAATAGATTGTCAATTTGATCCGTTTTAGACCTTTTTAAGAATATGCGTATCACGCGCTTTTTTGGCTTTATCAAACAATTGATAAAGCGCTTCTCCTTGATGATTATCAACCAAATCAATAATATGGCTCAGTTCAGCTTGGTAATTTTTCAACCACTGGCTGATCGCTGTTGAGTTAGTCAAGGCAATATCTCGCCACATGGTCGCATCACTGGATGCAATGCGGGTAAAATCACGAAACCCGCCAGCCGTATACTGAAAAACATTGCCTAACTCTTTGTGATCATTTAACAAATCGACTAATCCGAAAGCCAATAAATGTGGTAAATGGCTGGTTGCCGCTAGGACTTCATCATGATACTCCGGGGTCATTTTTGAAACTTCCGCACCCAGCACCTGCCATAATTCGGTCACCACTTTTATCGCATGCGAATCGGTTTCTGAAGTCGGTGTTAAAATGACTCTATGATCTTGAAACAAGTCTGCACAAGCCGCTTCAACGCCACTTTTTTCTTTACCGGCGATCGGATGACCTGCAACAAATTGAGCTGGAATCTCACCAAAACTCTTTTTCACTGCGCTCAGCACCATTGTCTTAGCACTGCCAACATCTGTTAAAATCATTTCTGCTGTCAGGTGTGGTTTTATTTGCATCATTAGGTCAGGCATTGCACCTAAAGGGACGGCCATTAAAACCAAGTCTGCACCCTTCACCGCTGTGGCTAAGTCCATTTCATAATCATCAATGACCCCCAAAGCCACTGCTTGCTTTAAGGGTTCCAAATGTCGGCCATAGCCAATAATCGTATTCGCGTAGCCGAGTTGCTTCAATCCTTTAGCAAAGGAACCACCAATCAGTCCCACACCCACAATCGTGATTTTATTTAATTTTTTGGGCATAATATTCCCGATAAGGCCTGAATGAAATGTTCATTTTCGTTTTTTAAACCAATCGAAACTCTGAGATATTCTGAAAAATCACCCTGCTGTGACACCGGGCGAACGATTACGCCTTGTTCAAGCAATGCTTGGTTAACCGCTAGCGCTTTTGATCCGATATGCACACAAATAAAATTGGCTTGAGACTCAATATAACTTAAACCCATATCTGAAAAAAAATCAGTAAGCTCTTGCATTCCTTTGTTATTTAAATGGATTGTGTTTTCCACAAATAAGGGATCCATTAAAGCAGCCGTTGCGGCAACCTGGGCAAGATGATTAACATTGAAAGGCGCACGAATCTTGTTGATATAGCCCATTATTTCTTCCGAACCCACTAAATAGCCAATGCGTAAGGATGCCAACCCATAGGCTTTAGAAAAAGTTCTTGAAACTAACAAGTTGGGATAATGATCAAGATAATCAATGCCATTGGCATAATCAGGCTCACGGACATATTCAAAATAGGCCTCATCCAATACGACAATAACCGTTTTCGGAACGCGTGTAATAAATTTTTTCCATTCACTTTCGGTAAATAATGTACCCGTTGGGTTATTGGGATTGGCCAAATAAATAATTTTGGTTTTATCGGTAATGGCATCAGCCATGGCGGTTAAATCATGCCCCCAGTTTTTAGCCGGAACTTTTACCGCCGTCGCACCGACTATCTGCGCACTGATTTCATAAACCGGAAAAGCATACTCAGAAAAAATAATTTCATCCCCGTCACCGGCAAAAACACGCGCCACCAGCTCTAATAATTCATTTGAACCATTTCCGATCGTAATTTCATTTGAATCTCGTTTTAAAAAATCTGCTAGCGCATTTTTTAATACAAAGCAGGCACCATCCGGGTAGCGTCCCACATCGGCAAGAGCGCCTTGTATTGCTTGTATGGCTTTTTGACTGGCGCCCAATGGGTTCTCATTCGATGCCAACTTGGTAATTCGACTCAGTTGATATTCACGCTGACACTCAGAGATGGGTTTGCCGGGTTGGTAGGTTTGAATCGATTGAATATGAGGAAGAACCTGGTTATTGAACAAAGTATTTGACATGAAAATTAAAACTCTTTAACCAAAATATGAGTAATTTTAACCATTTTTTTTCGGGTATCCATTTTGTACAAATGTCTCTATTAGGTTAAAGGGGAAATTGGAAAAGAGCCTAATAGCTTAAAGAAGCTGGTTTTGGATGCCACTTCTTTAAGCGCTTCTGCCAATAAGGAATCTTTTTGATGGCCTAAAACATCTACGAAAAACAAATAATCCCATTTTGTTTCATTTGAAGGGAGTGAAATAATGCGTGTCATACTGATATCGCGTTTTGCAAAACTCGATAACACATCTAACAACGCCCCCGCTTTATTCGGCATCGACAAAATCATTGCTGTTTTATCGTCACCACTTGGGTCGGTTAATTCTTTACCCACCACCCAAAATTTGGTGGTATTATCTTTTTGGTCTTCTATATGGGTCTCTAAAATATCAAGCTGGTACAGTTGAGCCGCCTGATCGGAAGCAATAGCCGCTAAAGTATGCTCTTTTTGTGCCATTTGCGCAGCCAAACCATTTGAGTCGACTGCTTCTAACTCAACGCCGGGCAAATTATTTTTTAACCAGTTTTCACACTGTCCTAATGCTTGAGGATGTGCCACAACTTTTTGAATAGAATCAAGACTGGGCGCCTTAGAGAGCAAACAGTGTTCAATTTTCAGACTGACTTCACCCGAAACTTTTAAAGGACTTTCTATAAAGGCATTTTGTGTCTGCTTAACAACACCTTCCGTTGAATTTTCGACGGGAACCAATCCATAGTTAGCATCACCTTGTTCAACCGTTTGGAATACAGCTTGAATTGACGAGACAGCATAAGGATGGACAGAGGAGCCAAACTGTTTAATAACACATGCATGGCTATAGCTGCCTTCTGGCCCTAAATAAGCGACTTTAATCTGATGCTCCAAAGCCAAACAAACCGACATGATCTCTCTAAACAAACGCGCCATATCCTCATCCGCAATCAATCCTTTATTACGTTGTTTAACCGCTCTCAACACTTGTGCTTCGCGTTCCGGACGATAAAAAATCGCTTCTACTTGACCGCCTTGGGTTTTAATATCCGCGACTTTTTGGGCAAACTCAGCACGACGTGAAATCAGCGCTTGAATTTGCTGATCGATTTGATCGATTTGCTGACGAATGTCATTTAGTTGTTGCATTTCAAGATCATTAGGCATAAATAAAATTCATTTTAGCGTGTGAAACCACCCTTAATTAACTGTGAGCCTGTTCAAACTGCTTCATAAAACTTAATAAAGCATCAACACCCGCTTCCGGCATGGCATTGTAAATACTCGCCCTCATGCCACCATAGGTTTTATGCCCTTTTAGGCTTAGTAAGCCGGCTGCTTTAGTGGCTTGTAAAAAAGCAAGTTCTAAATCCGGCGACGGCAACTTAAAAGTGACATTCATCCATGACCGAACGTCAGGATCGATCTTGTTATGATAAAACTCAGACTGATCAATATAGGCATAAAGTTTTTGAGATTTTTGTTGATTAATCTTAGCCATCGCAGCAACGCCACCTTGAGCTTTAATCCAATCAAAAACCAATCCCGCTAAATACCAAGAAAAGGTTGCAGGCGTATTAAACATTGACTCATTATCAGCATAGGTTTGCCAATTCATCAACGCTGGCGTATCGCTTCGGGCATGACCAATTAAATCATCACGGACGATTAAAATGGCCAGGCCTGCCGGGCCGATATTCTTTTGAGCACCCGCATAAATCACCCCATAGTCAGCAACATTGATTGGTCGTGACAAAATTGTGGATGAAAAATCTGCAATAATGGGTTTATCTGTTTTAGGAACGCCTTGAAACTCAACCCCGGTAATGGTCTCATTCTGACAAATATGGAGATATTTTGCCTGTTCAGAATATTGCCATTCAGATTCATCCGGAATGGTGTTTTCTGCTGTCGCAACGACATTGACCTTGGCAAAGCGCCGGGCTTCTTTGATGGCTTTTTGAGACCAAACCCCTGTATTCACATAGTCAACTGTATCGCCTGGGCGGGTTAAATTTAAGGGGATTCCGGCAAACTGTAACGAAGCCCCACCATGTAAGAACAGCACTTTATAGTTATCTGGAATGGACATAATCTCGCGAAGCGTCTGTTCAGTATGCTTTGCCAACGTCATAAACTCTGGACTACGATGGCTCATTTCCATCACTGACATGCCGGTTTGCTGCCAATCTAAAAATTCTGCCTGCGCCTGTTTCATAACTGCCTCAGGCAACATGGCCGGGCCGGCACTAAAATTAAAAGCTCTCATTAATGATTTATCTCTTACATTTATTCTGACATTGGATCTGTTTCAATGTCTGTTACGGCATCAATATCGACAGCCTCATCTAGACCATCAATGGCATTTATTAGGTCTTCTTGAACCTCTACAACCGCCAAACCAACAACGATTTCGCCTTTACCGACATTAATTAATTTCACGCCTTGAGTATTCCGACCAACAACGGAAATTTCAGAAACGCGTGTACGGACTAAAGTCCCTTTATTGGTGATTAACACGACTTCTTGATCAGGGGTAACCACAACCGATGAAACGACCTTACCATTCCGATCAGATGTTTTAATAGAAATAACGCCCTGCCCACCTCGGTTAATGGTTGAGTAATCATCGACTGGAGTACACTTACCAAAACCATGTTCGGTTGCGGTTAAAATCAGTGTATCCGGACGAGCGACTTGCATACTGATGATATTCATATCCTCTTTAAGCTTCATCCCTCTGACCCCACGTGCTTGGCGACCCATAACACGTACATCATTTTCTTCAAAACGGATCGCTTTTCCGACATTACTAAACAACATAATATCTTGTTCACCATCTGTAATAGCGGTACCGACTAATTCATCGTTATCTAAAAGGTCAACCGCAATAATACCGTTCGCTCTGGGTCGTGAGAAATCAGACAGCGCAACCCGTTTTACGGTTGATTTTTTAGTGGCCATAAACACAAAATAACCATCGGAGAATTCCGATACAGGCAAAATGGAACTAATAAATTCGCCATCCTCTAAAGGTAATATATTAACGATTGGCTTACCTTTAGAGCCTCGACTGGCTAGAGGAAGTTGCCAGGTTTTTTGCCAATACAGCTTGCCACGATTAGAGAAACACAACAACATATCATGCGTACTGGCGACTAAAATCTGCCCGATTTCATCATCTTCTTTCATTTGTGTTGCCGACTTACCGCGACCACCGCGTTTTTGAGCTTGATAATCTGATAAGGGTTGTGTCTTGATATAGCCATCCTGAGACAAGGTCACAATACGATCTTCAACGGCAATCAAATCTTCAGCATCCAAATCTTGATAACAATGATCAATTTCTGTGCGGCGTTGGTCTCCAAAGGTTTCAACCACTTCTAGCAGTTCTCCACGAACCACTTCAGTAAGGCGATCCGGGTTTCGTAATATCTCAAGATATTCTGCAATTCTTAAAATCAGTTCACGGTATTCTGCTAGGATTTTATCTTGCTCTAAACCCGTTAATCGGTGCAGGCGCATTTCCAAAATAGCTTGAGCTTGTGTTGGTGATAGCTTATAAAACCGGTCATCCACTGCGCCATAGCCTTCTGACAAATCTTCCGGACGGACATCTTTCATTTCGACATTTTCAAGCAAATCCGCCAAGTTGCCAATGATCCAATTTTTTTCCAGCATGCGCTCTTTTGCAACCACCGGGCTAGGCGATGACTTAATCAAATCAATCATTTCATCAATATTGTTTAAGGCAAGTGTGAGGCCTTCTAACAAATGCGCCTTTTCACGCGCTTTTCGCAAATCGAAAATTGTCCTTCGTGTCACCACTTCTCGGCGATGACGTAGAAAGGCTTCCAAGATTTCTTTAAGGTTTAATAGTTTGGGTTGACCATTAATCAAAGCCACCATATTGATCCCAAAAACGGTTTGCATGGTGGTTTGCTTGTATAAGTTGTTGATTAAGACCTCAGGAACTTCTCCTCTGCGGACTTCAATAACAATGCGCATACCATCTTTATCGGATTCATCCCGTAAAGCCGAAATGCCTTCAATCTTCTTTTCTTTGACCAGTTCAGCAATGCGTTCAATCAGCTTTGCCTTATTCACTTGATAAGGAATTTCATGGACAATAATAGATGTTTTTCCTTTTGCATCAATTTCAACGCTGGTTCTCGCACGCATTTGTACACGTCCGCGTCCGGTCTCATAGGCTTCGCGAATACCTTTAGTGCCGTTGATAATGCCATAGGTCGGGAAATCCGGGCCAGGTAAATACGCCATTAAATCCGAGATTTGCAATTCTGGGTTGTCAATCAAGGCAACACAGGCATTAATGGTTTCATTTAAGTTATGAGGTGGAATGTTGGTGGCCATACCGACCGCAATCCCAGAAGACCCATTCACCAATAAATTCGGAACACGGGTGGGTAAGACATCAGGTTCAGACTCAGATCCATCATAGTTAGGGGTAAAATTAACCGTTTCCTTATCAAGATCAGCGAGCAATTCATGCGCAATCTTGGCCATGCGTACTTCGGTATAACGCATTGCCGCAGGGGAGTCGCCATCAATCGACCCAAAGTTCCCTTGACCATCGACCAACATATAACGTAACGAGAAGGGTTGCGCCATACGGACAATGGTGTCATAGACAGCGGTATCACCATGTGGGTGATATTTACCAATCACGTCCCCGACAATACGGGCGGACTTCTTATAGGGTTTATTCCAGGCGTTACCCAGCTCATTCATAGCAAACAAGACACGACGATGAACTGGCTTTAAACCGTCCCTTACATCCGGGAGCGCTCGCCCAACAATAACACTCATCGCATAACTCAGATAAGATTGTTTCATCTCATCTTCTAATGAGATCGATAAAATTTCTCTCGCAAAATCTGACATAGAATTACAGTTTTCTTTATTGTTAAAATTAGCTGAATATTATACCCCAAATCAATCGAATCTCTCTAGGTTTAACAAGGTTTGAGCAAAAGAAATACAGATATTGCTATAATGCAATCCAACAAATAGCCTCTAATCGATAACGAGTCCTTTGCACGAGAGGGTTACACGAATAAAAATGGTTAAAATCTCCCATATTTTCGTTAAAAAACGAGCCAATAGCTGGGCTATTCGCTGCGTTTTTTGGCTCAATATGAAAAATTTTTCCGCACTTTTTTTCAGGTTCCACCGATGCAACGGTCTCATAACAATTGAGTAATGTTATGCAAGATGCGACTTCTACAACAGAAAACGATGTGCGACAAAATGCCGATCCAACTGAGCTTCATAATTTTAATCAGCTCGCACATACTTGGTGGGATGAGGCCGGACAATTTAGCGCGCTACATAAAATAAATCCGCTTAGAATTGACTTTATTCAGCAGCATCAACAGCTTGAAGGCATGGCTATTTTAGATATTGGGTGCGGTGGTGGCATTTTATCTGAGTCTTTAGCCAAAATCGGTGGCAAGGTGACCGGAATTGACTTGGCTGATGAAGTTTTAACCATCGCAAAACTGCATAGCCTAGAATCGGGGATTCCAGTTGATTACCAGCTTGAATCTGCAGAAGAACACGCTAAAAAGCACCCAAAAAATTATGACATCATCACCTGCATGGAAATGCTGGAACATGTTCCAGAACCCATGGCAATCATTGATGCCGCTGCACAAATGGTCAAACCAGGGGGATGGGTCTTTTTATCAACATTAAACCGAAATCTAAAATCCTATTTATTAGCCATTATTGGCGCAGAACAGGTATTTAATCTGGTTCCCAAAGGAACCCATCGTCATGATAAATTTATTCAGCCTGCGGAAATCGACACCATGGCTCGACAGGTTGGGCTGGTCTTAAAACAAGGTGCCGGCATTGATTTTTCTCCGTTTAGCCCACCGCGTTTAAGTGACTCCCTAGATGTGAACTATTTACTGGCCTACCAAAAACCTTATAACAACGAACCCCTTTAACCCTTGCCGAAACGGCAGCTTTATTGAGATAACTTATGTCGATTAATTGTATTTTATTTGATTTAGATGGCACCCTTTTAGACACCTCTTATGACTTTGCTTATGCCCTCAATCTAACTTGCGAACGATTTGACCAACCCAAAATCCCTTACGCAACACTTCGTCAAACAGTTTCTCAAGGCGGCTTAGCCATGACGCAACTGGCCTTTCCGCAACTGTCAGGAGAGGCACTAGAGGAAAAACGTCAATTTTTTTTAACGTCTTACCATGACAATATCGACCATCACACCCGACTTTTTGCCGGCTTAGAAATGGGGTTATCTCAGTTGGCTGCCGCTAATTTCTCATGGGGAATTGTCACCAATAAACCCGGCTGGCTGACGAAACGTTTATTAACCAATATGACATTTGCATCGGCACCAAAATCCATTATTTGCGGGGACACACTTGACGTACGTAAACCCAACCCACAGCCATTATGGTTGGCCGCCGAACAGTGTGGTGCCGACCCCAGCCAGTGTTTGTATATCGGCGACCATCCTAGGGATATTGAAGCAGGTAAAAATGCCGGCATGCAAACCGCTGCGGCTTTATTTGGCTATATTCCAACAGAAACCCACCCTGACGATTGGCAAGCAGATTATGTCTTTTCAACGCCAATTGATATCAGTCACTTTATACGGGATTTAGTATGACAACACAAAAAACTTATTTAATCACGGGCGCAGGACAAGGACTCGGGCGCAGCTTAACATTACAGCTGGCTCAAAATCCTGGCCAACTGATTTTATTGGACAAAGATCTTGGCGCACTTAATCGAGTTTATGATGAAATTACTCAAGCATCAGACCTGCCGGCGGAACCCAACTTATACCCGATTGATTTATTGGGGGCGAATATTGATCACTACCGTGAGTTCACCCAAACTTTAACCACCACTTTTGGTCAATTGGATGGTGTTTTCCTAAATGCGGCCAGTCATCCGGCCTTTACGCCCATTTTACATTTCGATATGGCACAGTGGTATGAAGTCTTACACACCAATCTCAACGCCAATTTTCACCTCATACAACAGACCTTGCCATTATTGAGTCAAGGGCAGACCCCCTTTTTAGTGGCCATTTCAGATGCCGGTATCGATGAACATCCTGCCTACTATGGTGCCTATGGCGTTGCCAAAGCCGGACTAGAACAATTGATGAAAACCACCGCAGCCGAAATGCCCAACAGCGGCATTCATTTTTACACTGCCAAGCTGATGCCCTTCCAATCCAAAACACGCTCGATACTGTTTTCCAGCGAAGACCCAACAGAACTGCCGAGCAGCGACCAGCAAGCAAAAGAAATATTGAGATTGGTTTTAGAAGGCTTAAGCTCTGAACAGATAATCAAACTGAATTAAAGATCCCCCCTAAAAACCACCAGGCCTTATATGTTGACGTGTTCTCTGAAATAAAGAGAATTTACTAAGGACGCTTAGTAAAGGGAAGTGAGATCTTGTGACCAGGCCAAGGTTAATAAGCCTGATGCCCAGATTAAGACCACTTCCCCACGCACTATAAACTGTACGGTATCTTAGGCTGGTTAAACCAAGCCTGTATATAAGGTTAGTCGTTCATAG
>Ga0210017_1001877_pt1 | contig 18233 bp, 12 predicted proteins | sample CryGeyCG2014_020_FD_183966 | JGI IMG/M metagenome (GOLD analysis project Ga0210017, IMG submission 183966) | Groundwater microbial communities from aquifer - Crystal Geyser CG08_land_8/20/14_0.20 (SPAdes) (version 2) | ecosystem: Environmental > Aquatic > Deep subsurface > Groundwater | place... | reverse complement strand
TTAATAAAGCCGCGGCTACGGACGAATCCACGCCGCCGGACATGGCCACGGCGATTTTCAATTTATATTTTTCTTTTGCCGGCATAGGTTATTTTTTAAAAGGCCGGATTTTACTCCAGCCTTTTAAGATCGCAAAATTTCTCAAAATCCAATTAGTACAGCCCCGGGAATTGCTTTTTCACCGCGTCAATTGAAGCCTGGTCGGTCAAAGTTGATAAGAGTTGTTTAATTACTAACTTGGCGTTGTCGGTTTCATCGGTTTTTTGATATAGCAAAGCCAGGCTGTAAAGCGCGTTGGCATGATTGGGATTGGTTTGGATAATGCCCAGGAAAAGCTGTTCGGAGATTTTCAAATCGTCATTTTTAGCCGCCGTGACGCCGGTCTGGCCGGCCTCTACGCTTAAACCTTCTTCCGGCGCGCTGCCTTTAGCGATATCGTTGGCCGCGGTTTGGGAGATGCTTGGATTGGTGACGCCGCGGTTAAAATACAGCCGCCCTAATTCAAAACGATAATCCGCGTTATCAGTAGTCACCAGCACGGCCTTTTTCAGCTGGTCAATGGCGTCAGCAATTTTATTAAGCTTCTCGTAGGCGATAGCTTTGCCGTAGTAGGCCGCGCCGAAGTCATTTTTTTTGGCGATGGCCGAATCATAATTTTTAACGGCTTCGTTGATATAATGTTCCTGCTCGGCCTTATCCGTCTCGGCATTGGACCTGGCCATATTGATTAAAGCCAGCCTTAAATAAGGCGTCGGGCTGTCCGGTTCCAATTCAATGGCTTTATTGTAAAGGCTTTCCGCCCATTCCAAAGCGCCTCGGACGTAAAAAGAGGCGTTTTCATAAATCAGGGCCAAAGCTTTAACGTTGGCAACATTGTTCGGCGTAATTTCCAGGGCCTTTTTGCCCTGGGCGATGGCTTGCGACAAACTATTTTCAATCACCGTCTGATTTCTCGCGCCCACGGCTTCCTGATTGGCCAGCGCCATGTAGTTATTGGACAGATTGAGGTAATAAGCTTCCTGATGAGGCGCTAAAATAATCGCTTGATTAACTAAAGCGATTTTTTTGTTAAGGTCGCTTTGCTCAAGCGATTGCCTGACGTAGAAGTCCGCCAGATACATTTTTACGCCCAGGGTGAAGACAATCACCACGCCGGCGCTCAAAGTCAGAAAGATGGCCGCCAAAGCTAAGGCGTATTTAGGCGAAGCCCGGAAAGATAAATTAAGCAGGTTAAATTTTTCCGGATAATTGACAATCGCTACGGCCACCGTCAGGATGGCGACCAGCATGAAAATTAAAATTATCGCGCTATTGACGGAGAATAACAAGCTGAAAATCAGCGCGGTGATTAAGCTGGAAAACAGGGCCAAAAGAATTGATTGGGTGTCATCAACCCGCCCTTTTAATAAAGTCAGGAAACCGATTGACAGGCCGATTAAGAAAATAATAACTAAAACCAGGGCTCCCAAGACGCCGACCGTGGCCGCGAGCTCAAACAAGGCCCCGGAACTGTTATTGAATTGAACGTCCCATAAAGGCGAGGCGTTGAAATCAATGCCTTTATATTTAACGAAGCTGTAATAAAAAGTCGCCGGACCGGTGCCGAAAAGCGGGTCGGCCTTAACGCTGGTTTTGGCGATGTCCCAAGAAGCTTGGCGCGACAGGCTTACTTCCACCGGCAGATTTAATGACATGACATTAAAATTGCCTAAAACCAAAAGAATGATTAGCAGGAGGAAGGCGGCGATGGGAGCGACTAAGTTGGAACTGGAAACTCTAACAATCTTTGAAAGTAAAAACATCAAAATTACCACTACGCCGACGATTGCCGCCGGCCAAAAAGTAAAGCCGTTAAGCAAAGATAAGATAAATAACGATAATAAAATAATCACGGCTAAAATTGTTTTAATGACCATTCGCCAAAATCGGTTAGTCAGACTGGGGTGGATTTCATTAAGCTGGGCCAAACCAACAATCAATAAAGGCAAAAGGATGATTAAATACATGGTTAGGGCGGTAAGCGAACCCAATGGATTGAAGCTGGCGGCTTTCGTAAACTCGAGCGGCAGCAAAAATTTGCCTAAAAGTTGGCCTAACGAATAAACCGCGACTAAGGCGGCCGAACCGACCAGGCCCCAAAAAATTAATTTTATTCTCCGGCGATTAATATTATTGACCACCAACAGATAAAATAAAACGAAAACAATCACCGCCGCCAGGCTTTTTGACGGGTCGCCGTAGATGCCCAGCAGGCTGTCTTTCGGGCTGATTGATAAAATGGTTGAAGTAATGTAAATTACCAGCAGCCCGATAATCGGCCAGTCAAGCGGCGTCCGTTTTATATTCAGTTCGCCCAAGATGACCGCCTTAGTCACCCAAGCGACCACGCCCAAAAGCACCAAAAAATAAAATAAAATCATTTTTTCAAAGCCGATGTTCTGCGCCACCAGGCCGGTAAAAAACAGCGGGCAAAGGAAAAAAGCCAAAAAAATCGCGCTGGCGATGACGAAATCCAAGCCTTTGGTGGTAATGATTTGTTGTTTGGAAATTGCTTTTTTCTCTTCCATAAAAATTAGATTAATTTTATTAATAACTTATTAAAATTTACCAGCCTTAATTAAGTTTCTGATTTCATTAATCATCTTAATATAAAACTCTAAATTATTCAAGCTGGCCAATCTGGCGGCCAAAGGCTCGTTAATTTTAAACAAATAATGCAGGTAGGCCTTGGAATAACCGCGCAGTTCCGCCGGGGCGCAAAAATAAATGCAAAGTATTAGCCACCAAGCCCTCCGGCCCCAGCCTGGCTTGGGAAATTTTTGACTTTTTGATTGTCTTAAACACAGAATTTTTACTCGACGATGCCGTCCGTATTGGCGATATCATCATCTTCCAGCTTAGTGGTTTTGGCTTTAAGAGTTCTATTAATCGGCATATTGGTGACGCTGTCGGATGCGGTGACGTTGGTTCCCGGCAGAATTATCATAATTTTATTGCGGTCGGCTTCTTGGGGCGTCAAGTTAAGGCTGAATTCGGCGCTGGCTTTATCGGCGGAAACCGGCAGCTGGCCGATTTGCCAGACAACCTGATTAGTTTGGCTATTATAATTTATCGAGCCGACCGAGGCGAAATTTTTCTCCCCCCAGGAGACGTTGGCCGGCAGGCTCACGTTGATTTGCAAGTTGTTTAAGTCGTGCAGATTATTGCTAATCGTCCAATAAACTTTTAAGCTGGTGAGCTGGCCGGCTTTGGGCGGCAACGGGCCCGAGCCCACGGCGATATTGTCATCGTTAAAATACCTGACCTGCTCTTTCAAGTCCAAGTCGCTGTTAATTTTATTGGTAATGGCGTTGCTTTGGCTTTCGCCCGCGGCGCTTTTGCCGGCCAAGCTGTAATTAACCTGGCTTTTAACCTGATAAGCTTTGCTTAAATTTAAGGCGGCCAAGGGCTTTAGTCTAATGGAAAAATCAATCACGCCGCCGCCGCCGCCCGGCAAATCGGCTAAGCCGGGAATTTCCTGTTTGCTCCAGCTGATGGCGTTGCCGCCCACTACCCCGTTATTTTTATCGCTCAAGCTTTGCCAGTCTAAAAAATCGCTTTCCAGCGCCGCCATGATAATAATGTCTTTCATCGGGCTGTCGTCCAAATTTTTATAGCTGATTGAATAATTCAAAGTTTGCCCGAAATCCACGCCCTGGTCCAGCGCCGAGCCGTTAATTATCAGATTGATGTTTAAATCGCTTTTAATGACGTCGTAAACTAGGCTGGTTTCATAAAAGACATAGTCTTTGGCCGGCTGATTTTCAACCGCCGCCGGTAAGGAAAATTTTAATTTTATTTCGGCCTGCGGCTGGGTTTTCTCCTTAACTTTGAATTTCAGCTTAAAGACGTTTTCATTTTTGCCCAAATTGCCGAATAGCCAAGCCGCCTCGCCGTCCGCTTGAATGGTCGGCGCGGTGGTCGTGGCCAGAGCCGGCTTAATTATTTCCACCTCGTTAGGATATTCAAGATTTAAGCGAAAATTATTAAGGTAATTAAGGTCTTTGGCCTTGAATTTTACGATGATTTCATTTTCCTCCTTGACTAAGGCGCTCCCGGAATTAATAAAAGATAAATCCAGGCCCAAGTCGTTGATTTTTGTTTCGAAACTGGTTGATTTTTTAAATTCGCTGGAAAAATTTTGCGGCTTATAGGTGATGTCGGCCAAAATAATATTATTGGAATCAAGCGGGCCGATTAGTTTGCCTTTTATTTTTATGGCATCGCTTCTCCGCGAAGCCAGGCCGGGCAAGCTCCAGGTGTCGTTATTCCCGGTCGGCTTGGGCTCGGCTTCCAAAAAGATGAAATTTTCCGGATATTTCACCATGATTTCAATGTTGTCAATTGGCGTTTTTTCTTCGTTTTTATAATTTAAATTGTAAAAAAATTCTTCGCCGGCGGCCACTTCTTTTTTAGCTTCAAAGTTTAAACTTACCGATGACTGGCTGGAAATTTTAAGATAGATATATTTATAGGAAGCGTAAACGGCTCCGCCCAAAACGAAAACCACCGCGACCAAGGCGACTAAATTAAAAAACCAGCCGCGGCTTGGCTGCCTGGTTAACTTCCTAACGTCAACCTTGTTGCCCAGGTCGTCTTGATAAATTTTAGCTAAGCTGTCTTTAATCTCTTCTTCTTTGGCCTGGTCGGCCACGTAGTGGTCAAAGGCGGCCACTTCATCGTCGGTCGGTACCGGGCGCTCGACGAATTCCGACAAGCCGGAAGCGCCGCGCCTGATTTTGATTTCGCCGTTTTTAGGCATAAGTATGTAATTGTCATTGCGAGCGACCAAAGGGAGCGAAGCAATCTCACGAATGGCAACTTCAGACGAAAGCTTGATGTCCGTGAGATTGCTTCGTCGCTAACGCTCCTTGCAATGACCGCTTAATTAATTTTTTTCCACCATCAGCGCCATCATCTTATCCTGGTCCAAATTGGCCGTCATAAACCAGCCCCGCTGATTGGCGGTTAAACCGTCGGGATATTTCCAGAGCTGGCGGAAATTATCGCTTAATTTTAATTCGCTCAAAATCGTGGAAGAGTTCATGCCCGGCTGCTTTTGCGCCAAAAGCGAATAAGCGTAAAGCGGCTCGGGCTCAAGGTTTAAAACCCGGCCGGCTCGGTCAAAGAGCCAAGCCAAAGCGGTTTCAGCGGCCATGGATTTTTTATCGGTTAGCTTGAAAGGCAACTCGTAGACCAGATTAATCTCAATGGTTTCGCCCGGGTCCAGCTGCGTCCAGTTGGCGAACACGGTCTTATTAAACTCACTGTATATTTTAAGGCCGCTTAATTCATGGGTTTGCGCTTGGCTTTCGGCCGCATAAACTTCCGGGTCAGTTTGCGCCGTCTCGTCTATTGGCTTAAAAAATATTTTATCCACCGGCTTAAAGCCGCTGGCGGAAATAAGTTTTGCGCCGAGCGGCACGTAAATTCTCAGCCAATTAACGTTTCTGACGCCCGAGAACGGCTCGCGTTTGACGGCTTCATGGGTGCGCCTGACGGTTAAATTATCAATAATCGTGCCGTCGGAGCGGACTTGGGCCTGGTGGATAATTTGCTGTTTGATTTTTCGGTCGCTTTTGCCGCCGGCGATATTGGTATTAACCACGTTTAAATAATCGCCGCTAGTGTCGGAAATAATGCCCGCCCAGCCGAAAGCCTCGGCCTGGCTTTGCAAGGCGCTATCGGTAAAATAAAATAAAATATTTTTGTCCGCAAGCGACTGCTCCACCGCTTTCAGTAGCGGGACTAAATTATCCTGGCTTAAACGTTTAGGCAGCTCGGCCAGCAGTTTATTCATTAAATCACCGATGATTTTTTTCGGCTCTTTGGTGACGTTCGGCTTTTGCTCGGCCAATTTTTGCGTTTCCAGCCAAAAATTATCCGCGTCAATCACTAAGCCGTATTTATCTCTCATATCAATCGGCCCAATAATTTTTAAAAGCCTTTCCATGACCGTGGGCGTCAGGCTGATGACGCCGTCAACCGTGGCGCCGTCCGAATTTTCGTAAAACCAAGCGAGCTTACGAGCCGAAGTCGGCCAATCCGGCCACCAATTGGCGTCCCAAAAATGCCAATCCGCCCTGATTAGGCTTAACGGTTCGGGCGACTTGATTTTTTTTAACAGGCCGGCATCGGTGTCATAGCTGCCGCCGCCGGGCGCTTCAATATTTTTTAGTTCACCTTGGGAAAAATCAACTATGGCGAAGCTGCCGATAAAACCGCCCGAGGCGCGCAGCTCGGAATTATTTTGAAAAACCAAGAGATAGCGCTGGTTGGCGCTTAAGCCCAAAAAATCGCGCAAACTGTCGGCCAGGCCGATAAATTCGTTTAAGCTCCGGCTAAGCAAAGAGGCTTTCTGTTTGGCGACGATAAAATCAGGCTGGTAATTTTCCGGCAAGGCTTCAGAGTCTATTTGCTGAAGTTCAATTTGCAAATCGTTTAAATTACTCACGGCCAGCCGGCCGTAAGCGACTAAATTCGTTAAAATTTCTTTAGCCGAAGCGTTTCCGAAGTTAAACAGACTTTTTAGGGCCAAAGACAGATTTTTGCCCGCTCGGGCGCTTAACTCTCCGGCTTTTAAAATACGCGGCCCAGCCGCGGCCAGCTTAATGTCCTGGCTGGGCACGATTGCCGCCAGCTTAAAAATTAAAGAGTTAATTTCCTCAAGCTGATTTTGCGCGCTTAAAAAATTATCTCCGGCCTTGGTAAAGCTTTGGCCGGCTTGGGTAAAATCAAATTCGGCCGCGGCCTGGCCGCCGGCGGTTAAATTGGCCATGGCGCTTTCGCTCTCGCCCAGCACTTTACCCCTGATATCATCCAGCGATTTATAATAAGTAAAAGCTTTGAGCGGCAGGATAATGGCTAAAAGCACGCCGGCAAAGACGGCAACCCCCCTGACAAGGGGGGTTTTGCTCCCCCCTGACAAGGGGGGTAAGGGGGGTTGTATTTCTGTCATTGCGAGCGACCGCCGGGAGCGCGAAGTCATCGCTCCGCGAGATCTGGCGTAGCCAGACAATCTCACGAACGCCTCAACCGCCACAACTCTAGCGCTTTGAATATCCGCCGGAACATGCTTTAAAAATTTATTAAATTTTACGGCCAGCTTAATTAATAAATAATTCAGGCCGGCCAAAAGCGGCCTCATAATCGCGGCCAGAATAAAATAAACCAATCTTAAAACAAACATCACCAGCCAGCCGACCAAGTAGCAGATTTTATACGCGGCCAAAAATAAAAATTTGATTAAACTGAAAAATAACAGCTGGTTTATTATGTCATTGCGAGGAGCCGCGCCAGAATTGTCATTTCGACCCCGCAATTTGCTGGGGAGAAATCCCTTAAACGTAAATAACTTTATCCCCTCTTTCAAAATCTTCCCATAATCAACTTCCGCCAATTTTTCCAATTTAGCTTCCACTCTTTCCGTTCGGCTGGATTTAACCGGTTCAGCCTTTATCTCAACCGCCGGCTGCTTTAAGTCAACCAAAAACCTGGCGGTTTTAGCCCCGTTTTTCACTTTTAAATTATACAGATTTACTTTATTTGTCATTGCGAGCGTTAGCGAAGCAATCTCACGTATTAAAAAAAATTCCGCTGATTGTTCGCGAGTTACTTGTCCACATTATTATAACATAAAAAAAGATTTCATGGCAAAGGCTTTTTTGTCATACACCCGTTATTATACAGGTGTTGCACTTACTTGTTGAACCCAAGCCCAAAACGTTTGACATTAATTAAAATTTATGCTATATTAATAAGTTAAATAATAGCTCATTTTATCAACAAGCTCTGCCATTCCGGCGGGGTTAATAACTAACATAGGAGGTTACGTCATGGTACAAGAAGTATATCCGAATGTTGTTTTATTGGAGTTTCAATTCACGAACTCCAAATTGGTACCGCCGAGCGCCCATTGCGTCGAAAGAAACGAGCCTAAGCTCGTTGAAAAACGACAAAAAAACGGCGTCGCGGCTGGCGAGCACGGCAAGGCAGGACTGGTAACAGTAAAAGCTTTCGTCAAACAGCTGTTCGGCCTTGGTTACAAACCGGCCGACCTCCATTTCTACGTGAAGGACAGCGACAAAGCGAGGGGCAGCAGCAAATCCAGTTTTGTCCTGGTGATTAACTTCACTAAGAACGGCGCGGTGGTCGGGCTGCAGAGAGAGGATGTAAAAATCCTCACACAGTTGATTGACAAAGATGCCTGGGGATACATTCATCAGTTTTTTAACCCCAATGGCATCATGTCTATTCACTGTCTGCGCCGCATACCTGACGAGGGCAACCAGCCAGAAGTCGGCGAATATATTTTTGAGCCGGATGAGACTGAAGCGGGCTGCGTTTACGAAAAGGTGGCGCAAGCCTAATGCCACGAAAGGAGGCTAATAGTTCTTTAAAGGGTCAAGTAAAAACTTGGCCTTTTAATTTTGCTAAAAAAGTAGTAAATCTTTATACATCTCCAGCGTTTTTTCCGCGCAATCATGCCAGCTGTACTTTTTAATCTGTTTATATCCCCTGTTCCGTAAATCTTCACGCAATTTTTCATCTCGCAAAGCCTCTTCAATTTTATTTTTCATATCCGCTTCATTATCCGGATTAAAATACAGCGCGGCCGGCCCAAAAATTTCCGGCAAGCAGGCTCGGTTTGAGCTTACCACCGGCAAACCGTGCGCCATGGCTTCTAAGGGCGGTAGGCCGAAGCCTTCGTAAAACGAAGGAAAAACATAAGCTAAGGCATTGTCGTAAAACTCGGCCAGCTCGTTATCAGGCACGTAGCCGGGAAAAATAATATTTTCAGAAAAATTTTTGGCGTATTGTTTTAAGCGCGAATAAAAATAATCCTCTTTGCCCACTAAAACAAGTTTCAATCCCCCCACCCCCCCTTTATCAAGGGGGGCTTTTATTTGCGCGAATACTTTAATTAAGCCCTCCAGGTTTTTATGCGGGTAAGCGTTGCCGACGTAAAGCAGGTAGGGGAAATTTAATCCCCCCTCCCCCCCTTTATCAAGGGGGGTTTTTGCCAGCTCGGCCACGCCTTCGTAAGTAACCACCACTTTATCAGGACTGATTTTAAATTGTTTAACCACGTCATTTTTAGTATATTCGGACACGGCGAAAACTTTTTTAGCCCGCTTGACCGCTGACGAGATGACAAGTTTATACGCCAAATTTTTAATTTTGTAAGTTAGCGGCCCCAAAGTGGTGGCGCGAACCGTGGGAAATTTTATTAAGATTAAATCATGAATGGTAACCACGAATTTAACCGGGCACATTATGGGCACGTTAAAATGCGGCCAATGCATTAAATCCAGATGCTCGCGCCAAATATAAAATGGCAAGATAATCTGCTCGGCCAGGCCGTACCATTTAACGTCGGCTAAAACTTTTTTCACCCGCGGACTCGAGCTTTTTAACTCGGAGAAATTTTCCCGGCGCAGAAAAATAACGTAATCATTTTCCCGGTCAAGCCCGATGATATTATCAACGATTTCCTGGGTATAGCGGCCCAGGCCTTTGCCCACGGGTCCGTAAAAGCGGGCATCAATGCCGATGCGTTTGGGTTTAGCCCCCTTTAATAAAGGGGGTAAGGGGGATTTTAAAGGTTTTTCTATATCCATAGGTTTTTTATTTAACATCTGATAAATCCCCCGCCCTATCGGGCGACCCCTTTGTTAAAGGGGTTATAAGGGACAACCGATACAGCGTAAAATCCTTAGTAATCTGCTCTATCGGTGCAATCTGTAAATTAAATTCCGGCAGTCTTTTATTGTTTAAATAATTAATATCTCGCTCCGGAAAAGTAAAATTATAATAATAGACCGGCAAGCGCCTGATTAAAGCCGCGTATTGTTTAATCATATTATCGTCGTCAAACAGGCCGACAATCACCTTTCTTTCCGGGAAAAACAATTTATCATGATAGCGGGTAATGATGACCGCCTGATTTTCCGTTAAGCCCACCACCTGGTTCAGTTCGGCGCGCGCCGCCAGCTGATTTTTCGCCGATTTAATCAAACTCTCAGCCGAGCCGGTTAGAACAAATTTCAGCGAAACCACGAAAACTAAAACCATGGCCAAGGCGCGGACGGAATAAATTAAATATTTCTTCTTAAAAAGGTTGGATAATTTTACTAAAAAAATCGCGGCCAACGGCATGGCGCCAAGGTAAATCGGCAGCCAATAGCGGACGTAAGAATTACCGATGGTAAAACTTTTTGGGTCAGGATTGTCATGAAAATTCCAGCTGCCGTAATATAAAATTAAAATCGCCGAAGCGGCCGCCAAGGCGGTGAAATAGGCGAAATGCCGTTTTTTCCATTTGCGAAATTTAAACAAAAGCAAGAGCCAGCCCAAAACCGCGGGCCAAAAAAGCCAATAAAATATCGGCGCGAAATAATAATAGAGCATTTTCAAGCTTTTCAGCGGCTGCAGCCCGAAATGAAAAAAATTGTCCTTAATTTGGATTAAATTATTTTTAATCTCCCCTGATTTAATTATCGCGTTTCCGGCGCCGGCCATGTTTAAAATTGACCGGTTCATTTCGTTGTAACCGCCCTGCCAATAAGCGCCGTAGAGAATTTTATTGTAATAAAACATCGGGCTTAAGGAAAACAAAACAAAAAATAAAAAAATCACGGGCTTTATCAGGCCGACTTTTTTAATATTAAATAGCCAGATAATCAGCCAAACTGGGGCAAGCCAAATCAGCTCCGAGGCGCGCGTCATAATTGCCAGCCCGGTGAAAGCGCCGGCTAAGCCAATTAGCAAATCCGCCCAGTACCATTTAATTTTTTTTACCGAGACTACCGCGAAATAAAAACCGGCCATGGCTAAAACCATGAATAAAACATTATGAAACAGGCTGCGGGCGCTGTAATAAATCAGCGGCGGAAAACTGGCCAAAAACAGCGCGGCGATTAAAGCGTTGCGCTTGCCGAAAATTTCCTTAATCAATAAATAATAAAAAATCAATCCCAAGGCGGCGAAAAACGGCGTCAGATAAGGAATGACTTTGTAAGACGTCAGGCTGGCGATTTTGCCGTATATTAAAATTATTCCCAAAAAACTCACCGGTTTGAGCCAGCCGTAATCGCTTCTGAAGCTTCTCGGGCGGATGATATCGCCGGCGACTAAATTATATTTTTCAAAAAAAGAGAGCCGGCCGGCCTGGGCGTAAAGCTTGCTGAAAGTATAATTAGCCGACTCGTCCGGGGACAGCCATTTTACAAAATCGTTTTTTTGCGTAAAATAGTTAAAACTGGCCGTGCCCAGAAAAAATAAAACCGCGGCCAATAGTAATATTAGCCAAGGCCAGTCTGTTAGCAGCCAGTTTTTAATTTTTGCCATAAATGGTAAAATAATAGTATGAAAATAAAGCCGCCCCATTTCCTTGATTCGCTTTTGATTTTACTTTGCCTAATCGCTTTAAGTGGCGGCTTGGTTTACCGATTTTACGCGCTCAACCGAACGGGCGTGATTATTAGCTTAATTTTAGCGGTTATTTCTTTTGTTATTATACAATATTATTACCTTATTTCCAATAAAAAAACAAGGCGGTCGGCGGCGACCAAAGTTGAAAAAATCAGTTTTAAATTTATTAATTTCTTACTTGTTACTTGTTACTTGTTACTTATTCTCTTCTGTTTTTACCTTTTATTTAAGCATGGGACCGTTGACGCCATTACTTCGCCCTGGCAAGCGGTGCCAAAGTATTTTTTCATTTTTTATTCATTGGCCAGCCTGGCTTTAATCGGCAATCTGGCGAGCAATAAAACCATCGCCTTGCCTTTATTGACGCTTCATTATTTCCTGTCATTTTCCGTGGCTTTAATCGTCTATCGGCTTGGCTACGGCTACGACCCGTTCATCCACCAAGCCACGGAGAAATTAATCGCTCAGGCCGGCGCGGTTGAGCCCAAGCCGTTTTACTACTTAGGCCAATACGCCTTAGTGGTGATTATCCATAAAATTACCGCGGCTCCCCTAGTTTGGCTGGATAAGCTGCTGGTGCCGCTTTTAGCCGCGCTATTTTTACCCTTGGCTTTATGGCGGTTTTTAAAATCCTGGTTTAATTCCCCGGCTCTGAATTTAATTTTGATTTTAGCAATCCTGGCTTTAACTTTTCCCTTTTTCATCGTCACCACGCCGCAAAACCTGGCTTATCTGTTTTTACTCTTAGCCATTCTGTTCGGCCTGGTTTGCAAAAATTATTACGATTATTTGGTAATTATTTTATTGGCCGCGGCCGCGCTGATTACCCAGCCGCTGGCCGGCATTCCGGCCGCCTTGCTTTGCGCCGGCTTGGCCGTTTACCATAGCGGCAAGATAAAGTTTAAAAAATATCTTTACGCGGGATTATTGGTTATCGCGGTTGGCCTTCTGCCGGCGCTATTTTATTTTTTGAATAAAAACCTGCCGGCCGCGGGCGCGAACGCCGCGGCCGCGCTTAATGGCAATTTATTCGGTTTAAATTCGGCCAGCCAAAGCAATTGGCTCCTAAATTTCCTTTATTTTTACGGCTTTAATCTAAAATTCGCCATCGGGCTGTTGGTTATCGGCGGAATTTTTATCGCCATAAAATACCGCGAGCAATGCCGCCTTGGCTTTGTTTATCTGGGCTTGGCCCTATCTTTAATCGCCTCCTACCTGATAACCGTCCGGCTGCCTTTTAATTTTCTCATTAATTACGAGCAGGATAATTACCCGCAGAGAATCCTGGTTATGGCCGGATTTTTTCTCTTGCCATTTATAATTATTTCGGTTTACGCGCTTTTAGAAAAAATTTATCAGAAAAATAATTTTATTAAAGCCAGTTTTATTGTTTTTTTAGTCTTACTAATCAGCGCCTCGCTTTATCTTTCTTACCCGCGCTCCGACGATTATTTTAATTCCCGCGGCCGGTCGCTCTCGGCCGCCGATATCCAAGCCGTCAACTGGATAAACGAGCGCGCCAGCTCGGCTTACCTCGTCTTGGCCAACCAGCAAGTAAGCGCCGCGGCCTTAAGTCAATTCGGCTTTAAAAAATACTTTCAAACCGCCCGAGGCGAAATTTTTTATTACCCCATCCCGACCAGTTCCCCGCTCTACCAATATTATCTGGATATGGTTTATAAAAAACCCAGCCGCGAAACTATTAACGCGGCCATGGCTTTGGCGGGAGTTAACCAGGGCTATTTGGTCTTGAATAAATATTGGCGGGCTTTCGCTAAAATTCTGGCCGAAGCCAAGTTCTCGGCCGATGGCTTTCAGGAATTCGGCGGCGGCCAAACCTATGTTTTTGAGTATAACAAATAAATGTCATTGCAATGACAACGATACGCATATTTACGCTATTAACTTTAATATCTCTTTTAGGTAATTATCAATCCTAAAAAGCGCGGCTTTTTCTTTCCCCGCCGTGATTATCTCGTTTAGATTTTCCTGATTATTTATTATCCACTCCATTTTTTCGGCCAACTTTTCAACATCCGCTGGTTTAAATAAAATACCGGCGTTTTTGCTTAAAAGCTCCGGTATGCCGCCCAGCTCGCTTGCCAAAACCGGCAGTCCGGCCGCCAGCGCCCGCTGGATGGCGTTAGGGCAGTTCTCGTAAACCAGCGACGGGTAAACCAAGCAATGACTGGAACTTAGCAGTTTATCGGCCGCGGCCTCGCCAGGCCAGTCCAGAAATTTAACGCCCGCGCCCAAAGCCTCGGCCTCGGTCCGTTTGGAGCCGTTGCCCGCGATCGTCAGCTCGGCCTCGGGGTATTTTCGCTTGATTGTTTTAAACGCTTCAATCAGTAGAAATACGCCTTTATGCTCTTCAATTTGGCCGATAAAAATAAATTTAAAGCCGGCGGCGGAATTGCCGCCTATGGCCTTCCTAGAAGTTTCAATCGGATTGGGCAAAACGATTCTTTTTGATTTAATAAAAAATATTTTATCCAAATGAATATCCATCAGCCAGCGGGAAGGAAAAATTACGATATCGGGCGAATCAACGATTCGGCTCATCAATCCGGCGTAATTTCTGGCCAAAAGCGTGTTAATTTTATTTTCTTCGCCGAAGCGCAAAAGGCCGGAAGGGTGGATTAATTGGATGTCATGAACAATCTGGATTAATTTGATTTTCAGCCGTTTAACCGCCGGCACGGCCAGAAACCCCACGCCCATAAGATTATTGGCAATCACCGCGTCGCAATTTTCGCGCTGTAAAATTTTTTTAATTTTAAAATAGCCGACAATGTCGAACATGTCCCAAAGATGCCAAACCAACCTGAAAAATTTAGGCAATTTATTCAAATTATAATATAGGCTATTTAAATAATAAATTCGTAATTTATAATTCGTAATTCGTAATTTGCTAAAGCGTGGTTTGGTGCAAATAATAAAAACTTCGTGGCCAGCCTTAATTAGGCCATTAGCAATAGTCTCAACCACTCTTTCCGCGCCGCCGCGGTTAAACGGCTGATACAGGTTATTTATCAAACAAATTTTCATAAACGCGATAAAAATAATTTTTTCAAAGTATGGTACTAATTTATACTATACTTAACGTAATGGCAGACGGCGTCAAGCCGTTTGCCTACCTGGCCCCAGGTGTATTTTTTTTCCACCAGTTCCCGGCCCGCCTGGCCCAAGCGCTCGGCCCAAGCGTTATCGCCTAAAATAATTTTTATTTTTTTGACTAAATCTTTAACGTCGCCCGGCCTGACCAACAGCCCCTCTCGGCCGTTTCTAAAAACGCTTCTGATGCCGGGCAAATTGGAAGTAATCACCGGCTTGGAGCAAGACATGGCTTCTAGGAGCACTAAGCCGAAAGCTTCGCCCTGGTTAACCGATGGCAAAACCAAGCAGTCGCAGTAATTATAAAAATCAACCAGCTTATTATTGTCAACGTTATCATGGAAAATGACCGATTTTTCCAGCCCCAAAGAGCGGGCGCGGCTTTTATAATGATTAAGCAGGCCGCCGCTGCCCACTACATCCAAAATCGTCGCCCGGTACCGGGGCGCTTTAATAATTTCGGCCACCGCGCCTAAAAGATTCTCCAAACCTTTGAAATAATGCGCCCGATCCAAGCCGCCGACGAATAAAATCGCTTTATGGCGGCGTTTTTTATTTAAATCATCGTGATAAGTCACAAATTGCTCCAAGTTAACGCCGAATAAAATCTGCCGGAATTTATCCGGCCGGGCCGAATAATATTTTTTTAAATCAGAATGCTTGACGTAATCCAGCGAGGCGCAGGTGATGATTTTAGCCGAACGGATGATTAGGGGCAAGAAAAAAATCCGGTATAAATAAAAAATCGCGCCGCTAAACCCTTCGGCCCGACTATCCATATGATAATGAAGAATTAATTTGAATTTTCTCCCGGCGACGAGTTTTTTGAGTAGCACCGCCTTAAGCGCTCCGTAAAAAGGATAGTGCAGTTGGATGACGTCAAAGCCGTTTAATTTCCAAAATAACTGCGGTACCAAAGCGGCGTTGCCGAACTGGAAAAGCGGCCTTAGGCGCTCTACCCTGAATTTGCCCTCGCCCGCGGTCGGCGAATCACCGCCGGCCTTGAACCGGCCGCGGTAATCGGGAGTAAAAACCGTCACTTCATGGCCCGAATCGGCCAGCACCTCGGCTAAATTATAAACGCAGTTGCCGATACCGCCGCGATAAGGCGAAAAAGTGGAAACGATTTGCGCGATTTTCATAGGCTATTTATCTTTCAAGGCGATATGCTGGACAATCTTAGTGGTGTCTTTTTCGATTTTTTCCAGCTTCAATCTTAAGCGGAAGACCAGATAAAACAGCAGCACCACGCTTAAATATAAAAGCACCTCGATGCCCGAACCGCTAAAGCCCAGCCCGGCCACCAGCTGGTCGATAAATTTTAGGCCGATAATTAACAGCGCGGCCGAGAGCCAGAAAACCAGCCAAAACAGAAACTCGCTCGCGCTGATGTAATTTTTCCGCCTTTGCCACCAGAGGCGGGAAAGAAACCAGGCGATAATTATTAGGGCGATGATTTGTTGGAACATATGTAAAATTGTTTTTAACTGGACAACCAGGCGATAAATAAATCTTTCAAGATTTTAAGGCCATCAGCGAAACTTTGCCCGAAACTATGGTAGACGACCTGGATGGGAACTTCTTTGACTTTAAAATTATTTTTTTTAACCGCAAACATTATCTCCGAGCAGTGCGCCATGCGGTCCTGCCGCCAACTGATGGTTTCGGCCGCCCGCGCCGTCAGGGCGCGAAAGCCGCTTTGCGGGTCGGTTAAATTAATGTTAAAAAATATTTTATTTACCTGCCGGGCCAGCGGCATAATCAGGTATTTTTTTAACCAAGGCATATCCGGGCCGCCCTGGTTTAAAAAGCGCGAGCCAAAAACCACGGCCGCCTCTCCGGCCAAAAGCGGCGCCAGAACCTTTTTTAGGTCTTGGGCTAAAAACTGGCCGTCGGCGTCAAAATGTACGATAATTTCCGCGCCCTGGTTTAAACAATAAGCGGTACCGGTCCTTAAAGCCGCGCCCTGACCGCGGTTGATGAGGTGGCGCAAAGCCACCGCGCCGGAAGCTTTCGCCAATTCATAAGTCCGGTCGGCCGAATCGTCGTCAACCACCACGACTTGGTCAAGCAGGGGTTTTACCTGGCTGACAACCGTGGCGATATTTTTAGCTTCATTATAAGCCGGAATAACGCAAAAAGTTTTCATATATTGTTTTAAATCGACTCCCGGACGGTTTTCAGCCCTTTGCTGGCGCGCAGGTCGTCAATAGTTTTTTCCAGCCCTTTTTCCAAAGTAGCAATCGGCAGCCAGCCCAACTCGGCGCGCGCTTTAGAAATATCCGGCAGGCACAATTCGGTGATGAATAAATGCCGAGCGGCGTATTTAATTTTTGACTTTGAACCCAATTGGTCAATAATAATTTGGCAAAGCTTAGTCAAATTAACGTCAACGTCCGAGCCGACGTTGACCGGCTGGTTAATATCACTTTCCATCAATTTCAGGATAGCGTCAAGGCAGTCGCTGACGTAGCAAAGCGAGCTGGAAAAATTTTTATCGCCCGGAATCACCAAGTCGGCGTTGTCCAGGGCGCTATTGATAAAATCCGGAATCAAGTTGCCGTCGTTTAATTTCAAGCGCGGCCCGTAAATTCTGAACAGGCGGATGATTTTCGTGTCCAGCTTATGGACTTGGCGATAATTTTCCGTTATAGTCTCGGCGAACCTTTTGCCTTCGTCATAAGAGCTGCGTTCGGACAAAAAATCAACACTGCCGAGGTAAGTTTCCTTAACGCCTTGGCCGCCGTGGCGGTGCGGGCCGTAAACCACCGAAGAAGAAAACTGCATGAATTTCGCCTGATAGCGCCCGGCCAAATCAAGCAGATTTTTAACTCCGGCTGAACAGGCCAACAAGGTGGCAAGTTTATTGGCGGTAAAATTCTTGGGCGAAGTCGGGCAGGCTAAATTGTAGACTTCCTGGATGCCCTGGAACTCAATCTTGAATTTTTGCAATTCGGGCAATTTCTCCAGCTCAAACGGCTGGCTGATGTCATGCTTGATAAATTCAAAATTCGGGTCGGCCAAAAGATGGTCGATGTTTCTTTCGTCTCCGGTGGAAAAATTGTCAAGGCAAATTACTTTGGCGGTCTGGATTAGCCGGTCGCATAAATGCGAGCCGATGAAGCCGGCGCCGCCGGCGACCAGTACGTTTGGTTTGTCAAAAATTGCTCGTTTAGTCATAAAATTATCTGTCATTGCGAGGAGCGCTAGCGACGAAGCAACCCCACGGACACCAATTCTTTGCCCGAACTTGCCATTCGTGAGATTGCTTCGCTCCTTTCAGTCGCTCGCAATGACATTATTATTTACTTTTATTGAACCGACGTTAACGCCGCCGGTAAAGCTTTCGCCGTAAGAGTAGAACGAGCCGATGATGCGGCCGTTGGCCGCAAACACCCGGACATGGGGCGCACCGCCCGGCCCGGCCGCGGCCACGATTTCATCCAAGCCGTCACGGTCAACGTCGGCCACGGCCAAATTGACGCCGCCGCGAAAATTGCCGTTAAAAGCGAACCAATGGCCGACTAACTGGCCGTGGGCGTCAAATAATTTAACGTGCGGCCCGCCGCCCGGCCCGGCCGCGGTGATAATGGCCGCTCGGTTGGTTCTGGAGCCGCCTTTAACATTGGCCACCGCCACCGCCACGC
>Ga0210017_1001865_pt1 | contig 18279 bp, 15 predicted proteins | sample CryGeyCG2014_020_FD_183966 | JGI IMG/M metagenome (GOLD analysis project Ga0210017, IMG submission 183966) | Groundwater microbial communities from aquifer - Crystal Geyser CG08_land_8/20/14_0.20 (SPAdes) (version 2) | ecosystem: Environmental > Aquatic > Deep subsurface > Groundwater | place... | reverse complement strand
GTGGATGTGGCAACTGCCAAGTCATTTTCCGCACCAGTTGTTATTTCGTTAAAAATTATTTTCTCAGCGGCGCGACCGCCGAGTAAGACCGTAAGTTTTGAGATTATTTCCGATTTGGTTATAAGATATTTATCCTCGGTAGGAAGTTGAATCGTGTAACCCAACGCCATACCTCTGGGAATTATAGAAATTTTATGAACCGACTCAGTATTGGGCATAAGTTTTGCTACAAGTGCGTGCCCCGATTCGTGAAAAGCAATTATTTTTTTCTCTTTCTCGGAAATTTTTCTGGACCGCCGTTCGGGACCCGCTTGAACCCTGTCAATCGCTTCTTCAAGTTCCGGCATTTCAACTGCCTCTTTTTCCCGGCGAGCAGCCAAAAGTGCCGCTTCGTTTATCAAATTAGCCAAATCCGCACCTACAAAACCCGGCGTCCTTTTTGCGATAATAGATAAATCCGCTGACGGCGAAAGTTTTATGTTTTTTGCGTGGACCCGCAAAATTTCCTCCCTGCCTTTTATATCCGGAATCGGGACGATGACATGTCTGTCAAACCTTCCCGAGCGAAGAAGCGCTGAATCCAGAACATCCGGACGGTTTGTAGCGGCAAGAATTATAACCCCCTCTTTTGTTTCAAACCCGTCCATTTCTACGAGTAATTGGTTAAGCGTCTGTTCCCGTTCGTCGTGGCCGCCGCCGTAACCTGCGCCTCTGTGTCGACCGACGGCATCAATTTCGTCAATAAATAAAACGCATGGAGCATTTTTTCTTCCCATATCAAATAAATCACGAACACGGGAAGCGCCCACACCGACGAACATTTCAACGAATTCGGAACCGCTTGACGCAAAAAACGGAACGCCTGCCTCACCTGCGACCGCTTTCGCAAGAAGTGTTTTTCCTGTTCCTGCAGACCCGACTAACAAGACACCTTTGGGAATTTTCCCGCCTAATTTCTGAAATTTAGCAGGTTCTTTCAAAAACTGAATTATCTCTTTCAGTTCCTCTTTTGATTCTTCTACGCCCGCGACATCGGCAAATGTTGTTTTGATTTTTTTGTCCGATTGAAGACGCGCCCTGCTTCTTCCCATTGAAAAAATTTGTTTACCGCCCATTGATGCGCCGCGGAAAAACAGAAAATACCATATAGCCGCAATCAATATCCACGGCACAATACTTAAGAGAAGTTCCACAAACCACCCGCGGTTTTTCTGTCCTCTATATTTTATCTGATTACTCTCCAGTTCTTCAACCAGTTTGCTATCGTTAACGGGGACCGCCTTAAACTTAAAACTCTTTCCGTCTTTCTCTAAAGCACCTGAAATCAAATCCGGTGAAATAATTATATCCGAAACTTTTTTTTCTTTTATAAACTGCTTGAACTCCGAATATGTAAGTTCAACCTCCTTCGCTTTTTCAGACGAAATCCGCCATAGATAAATAAAACCTACGATTATCAACATCCATAGTGCCGCATTTTTTAACTGTTTGTTCATTATTCGCTCCGCTCACCCACCCTGAAGGGTGGGCTACCATTTTTGTGTGAATTTTTATTCGCTCTGCTCACCCCCGAATAAATTCGGGGGCTACAACATTGACGAGGGATTGAAATCCCTCATTCCACAAATTCATTTTTTATTTTCTTCTGTAGACATCGGGTTTCAAAATGCCGATATACGGAAGATTCCTGTAAATTTCGTTATAGTCCATACCGTAGCCGACGACGAATTTGTCGGGCACTTCAAAACCCAGATAATCAATTTTTATCTCTTTTATCTTTCTTGCCGGTTTGTATAAAAGCGAGCAGATTTTTAGTGATTTTGGTCGGCGGGTTTTCAGATTTTCACAAAGGTAATGCATTGTAAGACCCGTATCAATTATATCTTCAATTATCAGCAGGTTTTTATTTTCAGGCGACTCGCGCAAATCCATTATCATACGGACAATACCGCTTGACTCGGTGTTTTTGTAAGACGAGACAGCCATAAAATCAATGCTCAAAGGAATAGAAAGATTTTTCATCAAATCGGCTAAAAAAATAGTTGCGCCTTTTAATACCGATACCATAGTAACCTGTTTGCCCTTGTAATCATCTGAAATTTCGTGAGCAAGTTCTTTTACCCTTTTCTGAATTTGCGATTCTGTAAATATTATTTCTGAAATATCATTTTGCATAAAATTTTTACCGCAGAGACACGGAGTTCGCAGAGAACTCAATTCTTTATTTTATCTCTCTCTATTTTTCTCGGCGCCTCGGTGGTTCAATTCAAGTTTTAGAATATTTTTTGTGGTTTCTGTTATTTTTGCGTCGTTGGATCTTTTTACACCGGCAACCCAGATAATTTTTTTGCCATCGCAAACAACAGGTATTTTTTTTCTTATCCCTTTGGGAATTTTATCGTCGGTAAAAATATCCTGCAACTTTTTTGAACTGTCCATTCCAAAAGGGACTATTTTGTCGCCAAAGCGCCATTTTCTTATTTTGATTTTTTTGATGTTAATTTTTGCCGCATCAAAAAAAACAGTTTTTTCTTTCGGCGAAAAAGTATTATAACATTTTTTTGGGATTGTGTCAACAGATTTTTGCCTTAATTTTTCGGAAAGTTCAAAAATATGACTTATTGCTTTCGGATTTATTTTTTCAAGTTGGGGAATTACATTCAGACGGATTTTATTTCTTGTAAACTTTTCTGAAAAATTTGTAGTGTCGGTACAATATTTTATTTTGTTTCTTTTGAGATAAGAAAATATTTCTTTTTTGGAAACGCACAGAACCGGTCTGATTATTTTTCCGCGGACCGGCGGAATCCCTTTAAGCCCCTTTAAGCCGCATCCCCGCACAAGCCACATCAAAACGGTCTCGGCATTATCGTTGAGTATATGAGCGGTTGCAATTTTATTACATTTACATTTTTTGGCAACTTCGTAAAAAATTTCATATCGTAGGTCTCTCGCTTTTTCTTCCGAGAATTTTTTTAATTTTATTTTTTTTATCTCAACGGGAATATCTAATTTTTTACAAAAAATTTTAACAAATTCAGCGTCTTTCCGACTTTCTTTGCGATATTGATGGTCAATATGGCAGGCAAAAATTTTTATTTTGTAGAGATGCTGAAACAAGTTCAGCATGACAGTCAGGAAAACAGAATCTGGACCACCGGAAATTCCGACAAGCACCCTGTCATTTTTTTTAAGCATTTTATACTTATCAACAAATTGTTTTATTTTCTGAAACATAACAAATAAATTATATCAAAAAATCCGAAAAACACAATAAAAAAAGCGACCCCAACTTATCGGGTCCGCTTTTAATGTAGTCGCCAACCTTGGTTGGCATTTTGTAGTCGCAGACCTTGGTCTGCTTTCTTTTATGCCGAGCAAGCTCGGCAACTACACAAGCAGGGACAAGCCCCCGTATCAAGTACGGGGCAGGCTCTGCAACTACAAACGTCCCAATTTTCCCGTTATCTCTTTTTAATATGTACGATATAATACCAAGTTAATTCGTCAGCAGATGTTTTAATTTGAAATTGATTTGTTAAATTAAATGAACCGGCCATTGTCACTGAATCCATGGTGTTTGGATTGCCACCATATAGATACTTGCCAGTAAAATAGCCGGTTTTTGAATCTATTGCTCCTGATACCTCCCCCCACTGTATTTCGACCACCTTACTGTTAGTTATCGTAAACTCGCCCTGCACAGGAGAACGAAGTATAAATCCCTGGTCATCATATACATCGGTGATGTAATCGTAAACGCCATCATATGGAATTGTAGTTGTAGTGGTTGTTCCTCCGCCTTTCTCCAAAACTATTTTGTCCAAGTCCTTTACCTGACTCTTAACTACGGAATGTATCCCGGCGGCATAAAGTGAAACGCATGCCGATGTTCCAAGAATCAACCCGAGCAAAAAAAACTTTTTCATCTTTGCCTCCCTTAACACCAGAGAATTAGAGAATTAAAGTAGTTGCGAGGTCTCCTCGCATTGTAGTTGCCTGATTTATCAGGCATAACGGCGCCCAATAAAACTTGTCCCCTTTAGTCCCTAACGGGACTAATCCTTGCTTTTTCTGGCAAGATGTTTCTGTTCGTTGACGGTAAAATGAGCAATCGTAGATTGCATATGGGAAATTGGGGACGGTCCTTAATTAATAAAAATATAAACCGCGGAGACGCGGAGATAAAAAGAGAGAAAGGCAAAAGCAAATAATTTTAATAGTTTTCTCTGCGTCCTCTGTGCTCTCTGCGGTGAAGGTTTTTCAACGATGGTGTTCATAAAACTTTTCCGCTTTATGCGGGTTGGGGTAAAACCTAATATCCCAATCTCTTAATCGCTCAATCTCCGGTGTTATTTATGAAAAAGAAAACGGTATTTTACGGAAGAAGGTTCGGCGAGTCGGTAGAACTCGACCCCAATATGTGGACGGTTCCGTACGGCGATATGATGACCAACCTGATGATATTTTTTCTTATCCTTTTTGCTTTGACCACTCTCCAACAGCAAGCCCTGAAAGTCAGCGAAGATAAGATGTTCGTTAAAAAACTTGAAAAATTCGGAAAAATATCTTTAACCGCCGATAAAATAAAAGTTACATTCTCGCAGGACATTATTTTCCCGAAAGGAAGCCCTGATGTCTCCGACAATTTTAAGGGCGTTCTTCTTGATGTTTCCGATTATCTGAAAAACAATCCGGGAACGGTCATCGTTGAAGGACATTCGGACTCAACACCTCTCCGCTGGGGAAAACATAAAGACAACTGGTATCTTTCCGCCGAAAGGGGCTGGAGCGTAGTATCAGAATTGATAAAAAATGGGATTTCCCCGAAACGGCTGCAAGTAAGGGGCTGCGGGGAATTTAATCCCATCGCTTCAAATTCCACAGACGAAGGAAGAGCAAAAAATAGACGCATAGAAATGACGATATTAAAAATAAAAACTGAAGAACCGGAAAAATTTATTTATTACAAAACAACGGCTGGCGAAAACATAACCGATATATCAAAAAAGGTTTTAGGAGATGAAAAATTTTCACAAAAAATACTTGAACTCAACAACGGAAAAATTGACGACAAAGGACGTATAATTCAGAATACCGAAATTTTACTGCCTTTTAATCCAAAATAAAAAATATAAAAATAAGCCACGGAGTCACAGAGGGCACGGAGAAAAAACAGAAGTAAGAATTGAAAATTAAAAACTCTGTGTTCTCGGTGTCTCTGTGGCAAAAAATAAAAAACTTATGACAATTTACATTATTGACGGAAACGCCCACATTCACAGGGCATACCACGCGATACAAAATCTGACAACATCAAAAGGCGAGCAGGTCAACGCCGTTTTCGGATTCACCAGAATGCTGCTTAAAATTTTACGAACTTACAAACCCGACTACATTGCTGTCTGTCTGGATTATCCGGCTGCAACTTTCAGGCATAAAGAGTTTTCCGAATATAAAGCGCAAAGAAAAAAAACCTCGGACGAACTGAAAAATCAGTTTCCACTTGTAAAAGAGGTGATTTCCGCATTAAATATTACGATTTATGAAAAAGAGGGATTTGAGGCGGATGATTTAATCGCTACTCTCTCCGAAAAGGCGAAAAACAAGGGAATAGATGTAATGATTGTAACCGGCGATAAAGACGCTTTGCAACTTGTTGATAAAAATGTAAAGGTATTAAATGAACCGAAAAACATTATCTATGATAGTGATGAGGTTTTAAAAAACTGGGAAATACCGCCGGAAAATATGGTTGATTATCTAGCGATATCCGGCGATGCGTCCGACAACATTCCCGGTGTTCCCGGCATCGGAAAAAAAACAGCGGTAAAACTTATTCATGAGTTCGGAAGTTTAGAAAACATTATAAAAAATCAGAGCAAAATCAAAGGAAAAACCGGCGAATTAATCGCCCAGCATTCCGAGGCGGCGCTTCTTTCAAAAAAACTTGTAACACTTGTAAGAGATATTCCGATGGATGTGGATTTTGAAAAATTGAGACCTCAAAATCCGGACAACGAAAAACTGATATCTATTTTGAGACGGCTGGAATTTTATTCGTTAATAAAACTACTCGTAAAAGAAGATGACGCGGATAATACAAACAACGATTACAAAATAATATCAAATGACTTGGAACTTGAATCTCTGGCAAACAATTTAACAGGTAAAAATGAGTTTTCATTTCTTTTTGCAAACGACACATTAGGTCGCCCGGTGGGCCTGGCTCTAACAGTAAGCGAAGCGAATAAAAAGATGCAAGGGTTTAACCCGACTTCAGTCGGGTTGTCTAAACCCGAAGCATCACACCACCCTGTAGCCCACCCTGTAGCCCACCCTGTAGCCCACCCTGTAGCCCACCCTTCAGGGTGGGTGAGTGAAGCGAATTTTTACATACCGGTCGGTCATCTGACGCTGACATCTTCGGGACAATTACCGCCGGAAACAGTTTTTAGGTCCTTAAAACCTATTTTTGAAAATGAAAAAACGGCTAAAATCACGCATAATATAAAATCGCAATTCTCCATTTTTAAGAAATATGGCATCCGCATATCAAATATATTTGATATGGAAATTGCATCATATCTCTTAAATCCTTCCGGAAAAAACCATTCAATTTCCGAAATTGCGATTGAACATCTCGGAATAAAAATAGGTTCTGTCATCGGCAACTATGAAAACATGGAAATTGAGGAAACAAAAAACATTCTCTGCAAAATTGCCGAAGTTATTTTAAGATGTTATAGAATTTTGCTAGAATTATTGGAAAAAGAAAAACTGCTTCCGCTTTTTAACGATATTGAAATGCCGCTGGCTAAAGTTTTATACAAAATGGAAGATGCCGGAATAAAAATAGATGAATCGTATTTTAAAAAATTGTCCGACGAATTTAACGGAGAACTCAAAAAATTGGAAAAAATAATTTATTCAACGGCCGGCGAACAATTTAACGTCAATTCGCCGAAACAACTTGCCCATATACTTTTTGACAAAATGGGGCTGACTCCTGTCAAAAAAATTAAAACCGGGTTTTCCACGGGAGAAGAGGTTCTCACAATACTTGCACAAACATCCGAACTGCCGAAAATTATTTTGGAATACAGGGAAATATCAAAACTTAAATCAACATTTGTTGACGCACTAATTTCCAAAATAAACCTGAAAACAAAACGGTTGCACACCCAGTTTAATCAGACGGTTACATCAACGGGACGGCTTTCATCGTCGGAACCCAATCTGCAAAATATTCCCATAAAGACTGAACTTGGAAGAAAAATCCGGCGAGGTTTTATTCCCGAGGATAATTTTATTTTTGCATCTTTTGATTACTCGCAGATTGACCTGCGGGTGCTGGCTCATATCACAAAAGATAAAGCACTTTGTACCGCTTTTATTGAAGGAGCGGATATTCATACAGCAACTGCCGCGGAGGTTTTCGGATTAAAAAAAGAGGAAATCACTTCTGATATGAGAAAAAGGGCGAAAGGCATAAACTTCGGGATTGTCTACGGACAGCAGTCGTGGGGACTTTCACAGCAATTGGGAATTACGCCTGAAGAAGCGCAAAATTACATTAACCGGTATTTTGAAAAATACAGCGGAGTAAAAAACTGGATTACGGAAACAATAAAAACGGCAAAAAAAACCGGATATGTAACTACGCTCGTCGGACGAATAAGATATCTCCCGGAAATAAACAGCCCGAACGCCCAAATACGCTCCTTTGCCGAGCGGACTGCAATAAACACTCCCATACAAGGCACTTCCGCCGATATAATAAAAATTGCGATGATAAATATCTATAAAAAAATTGCGGTTCAACAGGATAAAATCAGAATGCTTTTGCAGGTGCACGACGACCTTTTGTTTGAAATCAAAAAAGATGAAATTGATAAATATATTCCGATGATAAAATCCGAGATGGAAAAAGCAATGAAACTTGACATACCTGTTGTTGTTGATGTAAAGGTGGGCAAAAACTGGGCTGATTTAACTGCAATTAAAAAATGAAAAATAAAATATTTCCGCCAAAAGCGGATTCGCATCAGGCGAAAAAAATTATCGGTTTGACCGGCGGGATTGCATCGGGAAAAACAACCGTGCTGAATGAATTTAAAAAACTGGGAATAAAAACTATTTCCTGCGATGAAATTGCAAAGAAGATTTATAAAAGGACAAATGTCCATAAAAGAATTAAAAAACTTTTTGGGACATCAAATAGAAAAAAAATTGCAAAAATAATTTTTTCGGATTCTGCAAAACGAAAGCAACTTGAAGAAATTCTCCATCCTAAAATCATCAAAGAACTAAAAAAACAATTCTCAATTCTCAATTCTCAATTCTCAATTGTTGTTGTTGATGTTCCGCTTTTATTTGAAGCGCATCTTGAAAAAATGTTTGGCAAAATCATAGTCGTATATTGCAAAAAAAATCAACAGATAGACCGCCTGATGAAACGGGATAAACTAACAAAAACTGAAGCAATACGCAGGATTTCTTCACAATTGCCTATCTCTATAAAAATTAAAAAAGCCGATATCATAATAAATAATTCAAAAACACTTACCTACATTAAAAAACAGGTGCAAAAAATAAAAAATGTATGGCCAAATTGAAAAAAATTGTTTTTGGATTTTTAGTACCAATTTTACTTTTTGCTGCTTCTCATTTACTGGATTTATATTCCGAATCCCGCAATTTTATTTATGTCTCTTTATTTATATTTACGCTTTTTCTAAATATAATAATTCTTCTAAAAACAGAGCGCGGCAGGCAAAGACCGATACAAACTATTTTTTTTGCTGTTTTGATATATTTTCTATTTTTAGTTCTCCCAAGATTATTGTTACCTCACGCCGATTTTTATCTAATTAAGTTAGCAAAATTTTTAAAAAATATAATTTAATAAAAAATACTTGACAAAATAGTTTAATTTTTGTATAATAGTAAAAGTTGAGGTAACTCATCCGTTTCAAATCAAAAAATCCTATCATTAAATGAAAATCACACAAACCCGATTACAATGTTAAAAATTCTGCATATCTATTATATTTAATTGTATAAAAAGAATTTGCGGAATGGCAGGTTTTAACCTGCCGTCAATGGAGCAAATTCACACAAATAATGTAGCCCCGAATTTATTCGGGGTGAGCGGAGCGAATCGGAGGAAAAAATGGAACAGACAAACAAGACGGATATTTCTGCCTTGTCAAAAAAAAGCATGGCAGAGTTGACGGAACTGGCAAAGCAATTAAAACTTGACGACATCGCAGGACTAAAAAAACAGGAACTGGTGTTCAAGATTTTGCAGGGACAGATTACCCAGAACGGACTTATGTTTGACGAGGGTGTTCTTGAGGTCTTACCTGACGGTTTCGGATTTTTGCGGTCCCCCAATTCAAATTATCTGCCGGGACCCGAGGATATTTACATCTCGCCGTCGCAGATAAAAAAGTTCGCACTAAGAAAAGGGGATACCGTTTCCGGCGAAGTCCGCCCGCCGAAAGAAAATGAAAGATTTTTAGCATTATTGAAAGTTCAAGCGGTCAACGGAGAAGACCCTGAAAAAATCAGGGAAAGGGTTTTGTTTGATAACTTAACCCCGCTTTACCCTCAGGAAAAAATAAATCTTGAAACAAAAAAGGATGAGATTACGACACGACTTATGGATTTGCTCACACCTATCGGCAAAGGTCAAAGAGGACTTATCGTGTCGCCGCCGCGAGCGGGAAAAACAGTAATTCTCCAAAAAATTGCAAACTCAATAACCACAAATCATCCTGAAATTCATCTGATTGTTCTTCTTATTGACGAGAGACCGGAAGAGGTTACCGATATGCAGCGTTCCGTCAAGGCGGAGGTAATCGCATCAACATTTGACGAGCCGCAGGACAGACACATTCAAGTTGCAGAAATGGTTTTGGAAAAAGCGAAACGGCTCGTTGAGCATAAAAAGGATGTCGTTATTTTACTTGATTCCATTACCCGTTTAGCACGTGCTTATAATGCGGCTCAGCCATCGTCCGGAAGAGTTCTTTCCGGAGGACTTGATTCCAACGCATTGCAGCGGCCGAAAAGATTTTTCGGGGCGGCGAGAAACATTGAAGAGGGCGGTTCTCTCACAATAATTGCAACTTCATTAGTTGATACAGGAAGCAAAATGGACGATGTTATTTTTGAAGAATTCAAGGGAACGGGAAATATGGAAATTCATTTAGACAGAAAACTTGCAGACAGAAGAATTTTTCCGGCAATTGACATAAATAAATCCGGAACGCGAAAAGAAGAACTTTTGTTAAGTGACGAAGAATTAAACAAGGTCTGGATTTTGCGAAAGGTCTTGACGCCGCTTTCTTCCGTTGAAGTAATGGAACTTTTGACGGAAAAAGTATCCGCCACAAAATCAAACAAGGATTTTCTGAAATCAATGGAATCCTCACAATAAAAAAATGAAAATTTTTTACAAAATCCTGCCTGTTGTTATTTCGCTATCCGCTATTATTACTTTAAATCTCACGGCATATCTTAAAAAACCTTCTTACGACGAACTTTTAGTTGTCAACTTGAAACCGCAACCTTCGGATTATGAATATCTTAAACAACTTGACGAACCTGTAATTTTAACTCACACTGTTAAAAAAAATGAAGACATAAACACAATAGCAAAAAAATACGGCACGGATGTTCCCACCATCAGAGGAATAAATAATCTTGAATCCGTAATTCTTAAACCCGAACAGAAAATTTTTGTAATAAATAAAAAAGGGCATATTCACACGGTAAAAAACGGCGAAATAATTGAAATGATTGCAAAAAAATATAAGGTTAACAGTGAAACAATATTACTGGCGAACGGTTTAGAGGATTTTGATGAACTTGAAATAGGTGATAAAATTTTTATCCCTGGTGTCAAAATTCACTTTGCGGATTTTTTATGGCCGGTAATAAATTGTCGGATTACAAGCAGATTCGGATTAAGAAGACATCCAATTTTCAGAGACAGGAGATTTCACGAAGGACTGGATTTGGCAAGGTGGTACGGTGCGCCGATAAGGGCATCTTCCGACGGTAAAATTATATTCGCCGGCAGTCAAACAGGTTATGGAAAAACAATAACTATACTACATAAAAACGGATTTTCAACAAAGTATGGTCATCTTCGTTCTTATCTTGTAAAAAAAGGACAATATGTAAAAGCGGGACAGATTATTGCTAAAATGGGTTCAAGCGGATATTCAACAGGCCCGCATCTTCATTTTGAGGTAAGAAAATATAACAGACCGATGAATCCGTTAAAATACTTGGGAAAATAATTTTCTTGACTTTTAGAATTATTTTTATATAATGATAAAAAATAGGTGAAAGGTATAAATTGAACATATTGATTTTAACCTTTAACCTGATTCCATTGGAGATGTGTGGTAATATGGCAAGAGGGGAAATGAAAATAATATTCGTTTTGCTTTTGTTGATTCCGTCGCGGCTATTCGCTCCTTTACCATGGGAAGAACGCCGTAAATATTCTCCAACATATTTAGAGATACTCGAGCGTGAAAAACTCCGTAAACTTTCTCCCGCCGCGGCCAATCTTAAAAGCGCCCTAGAAAAACTCAAATCCGAATTTTCGTCAAACGATTCACAATCCGAATTTTTAAAATACTTTCCCAAAAATAAAAGAGATTTTGATGCCTTCTTCGGTTTTAACAGGGATGACCACGGCAAGAGTGTCACCGGAGAATTATATTATCTCTCTGATGATTGTATAGTTGTATTGAAATATTTCAACCCTCGCCATATACGCCTCATCTGCAAGATTGTGATTGATATCGGTAAAGAAAGCAGCTGGGATGCGGACGCATACAATTACCTGCAGGATGTTATAATGGATGTTGCGATGAAGCACACGCGTATTTTCAGAGAAGAGATTTTCAAATTATCGCGACAAGAGCGCGTTTCTCTGGTTCAATATCTGGCGGATGTTCAGTTTATTGCTCACGATAAGCAATATTCGGCATTGGTTGAAAAATTTCAGCGGCTGGGCGACCGGGAGTTCGTCACCTTGCTTGAAAACGAAAAAAAGAGCACTATGGAGAAGCCTTGGAGTATAAAAAAGTCCTCGCCGGCTTATACGACGAAGATATCAAGCATTGCTCACACCGAATGTGAACATTTCGGCGGTCCAAGAGTCCCGTAATCCCGGAGTCAAATATGAAATTCAAAGAAATTTTCTCATCAGAAATAGTCAAAGAAATAGAGGGGATCGGTCCGAATAACGGAAAGATTCTTGCAGCGGCCGGCATAAGGACTTTGGATGATTTGCGCCGGGCGGACACAAATCAAATCCATCAAGCGACGAGGATTTCCGCCCGACAATTAACGGATTGGAAGTCGGCGGCCACATTGCGGCAAGTTATCGGAATAGACCGACAAATAGCCGAGGTTCTCGTTAAATCCGGGATTCGCGACTTACTGTCTTTGCGTAATGCCCACCCAAAAAATATTCTTAAAGTAATTGAAGATGCACGCAAACCGCGCAAAAAGTACAACATAATTCCCGACACATACGCGAGAGTCATTACGCTTGAAAAAGTTCTGATGTGGCAATGTTCCATAAATGTCTCGTCGCCAGGCATTACTCAAATTTCCTCACCACAGATTGCACCGCCGTTTTTGTCTTCTAATGTGGAGGATGTGGAAATTTATATAGATAGAGATTACGAAACGCGTCTATCCACGATGGGTTCTCTTTTCATCGCCGGCCGGTGGTTATACACTTTGGAGCCGCCGGACCGCAACAACGCTGCCACGAACGAGCCCGCCACGGCAGGAAGAATTTTCCCGGGCAGTTATCCGTCTTTCGTCAGAACCGACGGTTCTCACGGCTGGTGTGTAGAGTTGAATAATGTTCCCGGCAGAAGCAATATTCAAATCCATCGCGGAAATTTTCCGAAAGACACCACGGGATGCATATTAGTCGGATTAACGAGAGAAGATGATTGGGTGAAGGATAGCGTAACCGCAATGGGTATAATTCAGTCAATTGTGGAATCGGCCGGCGAAAAACCCGCTATAACGGTTCATATTTCCGGCATTCCGATTTCCGAACCGCCGCCGCAGAATCCGCCTTCTTCGGGCGGTGGCGGTGGTTGGTAGGGAGCGTAATATTCTTGGAGAGTCGTATTTTAATAGCATTATAAGAGAACAGGTTTTATGTGTGCTTGAAAAGAACGGCATGAATCTATGTGATAAAACCTACGAAAACGAGGTCAGTAAAAAAGTTTCACTTGGGCAAAAGATTTGGCACACGACCATTAAAGAAGCGATATCCGCAGATTTGTTTGAATATTGCGAATCCAAGATAAAAAAAGGCCGCGGTTTTTACAAGTTGGAAAATATTCCGAGATATGCGGCATTTGGATATGATTTTTGTAAGTGGTTTTCCCGACTCATCGGCGCGCCACGAAATATCTCCGAAGAATTGGCCGCCATCGGCGCCCTTTTAAACTCATACGCCGCCCTTTTCGATAAAATTTGCGATGATTATGTGGTATTCTTTCCTATTCTTGTAAGCCGAATCACGCGGCCCGCTTTGTCAAGTGCGACAATGATTGTGAATAAGAGTCAAAAAAAATTCTTTGCGGTTAAAGAAGATGACGCACCGCTAATCAAAATGACGATACTGTTGATGGAAGAGTATTTTAAAAAGTGCGAAAAAATTCACGGCAGTCTTCTTAATAAAAAGACCCGCACTATATTCAAGAACACGATTTTTAATCTTTATGAATCCGAACTACGGAGCGTTGACCTAAAGTTTTCGTCAAAATTCAACAAGACGGAAGTGTTTCGAATTCTTAGGAACAAAAGTTCTATGCTTATATGGATGATGGCGCTACAATGTCTTTTGGGGGTTGGCGCCAATTTAAACGACGGTTATGTCAAACTGAAAAAAGCCATACTTGAATTGGGAGATGTTTTCTGGATATTGGATGACATTGTGGATGCTACGGAAGATTTTATGAATGGCAAATGGAGTTATCTCTCGCTGAAGTTTGATTTGGCGTATAGCTTAAAGAATTATCGACCGGGCGACCGACCGCTCATTTTGGACACAATGATAAATCGTGGTGCGGTAGTTTCCTCGGCGGAGGCGATGTGTATGAAATATCATGGAGTGGAAAAAGCGATTGAAGACAGTATAAAGAGAGATTTTGACTATGATATAATATTTCTCCCATGGCTACATATGTGGGTTGATTCGCTTGTCGGCACAGCCGCGGCTTGAAACGGGTGGATAAAGTGACGAGTTTATATTGACAAAGATTTGCTTTTAAGAGTAACAGGCATAAACAATGAAAAACATCTTCGGTTATTGGTGTCTCGCTTGCGGCAAAGAAATAAAATACGATCCGCTGAAATATCTCTGCTCGGAAAAAGTATAAAGAAAATAATCTGCGTGTGTCTGCGAAAATCTGCGTCTTAAAAATAAACTGTGCCGTAGGTTTGCGATTCCCCAGATTACAGAACCAAGACGAAAAAGGGAGAACTAAACTATGAGAGAAGGAATTCATCCGAATTATGTGGAATGTACGGTAACCTGCGCCTGTGGAAATAGTTTTGTAACAAGGTCTACGAAACCGGAAATAAAACTTGACATCTGTTCAAAATGTCACCCGTTTTTTACCGGTAAACAGAAATTGGTTGATACTGCCGGCAGGGTGGATAAATTTTTATCAAAGTATTCAACAACCGGCGGTAAAACCGTAAAACGTAAACCTAAAACGGTAATAATGAAAATTAAACCGCTTAAAAAAATCAAGAAAGCAGTGCCGAAACATTTACCTAAAAAGGATTTTGCCAGAAAATTGGATATGACGCGAGGTGTCAAAAAAGAAACGAAACCAAAAGATACGGCAGAGAAGTAGGGGCATATAAAAAATTTTGTAAGGCAAAGTTATTCTTAAAAAGGATCCTTTGCCTTTTCAATTTTACCACAGAAGAAAAGGAATAGCCACAGATGGACACAGAAGCACACAGAAGAAAAACTTAGAAAAATTCTGTGAAGTTCTGTGAAATTCTGTGGCAAAAAACTATGTTTACAGAAAAATTAAAAAATATTGAAAAGGAATATGCCGATATAGAAAAATCGCTTTCGGATCCTCTGATAAATCGCGATTCCACGAAACTTCGCGAATTATCAAAAAGAAGAAAAGAGTTATATCCTTTTATAGAAAAATTCAATAATTATAAAAAGATTGAAATAGAAATATCTCACCTTGATGAAATTTTAAAAACAGAAGAGAAGGATTTGGCAGAACTTGCTATGTCGGAACTTTCTGAACTTGAAAATAAAAAAAAAATACTGACTGCCGAACTTGAAGAACTCTTAAAACCAAAAGACCCTCTCGATAAAAAAAATATCATTATTGAAATACGGGCGGCGGCGGGCGGCGACGAATCGGCGCTTTTTGTTTCAGAGTTATACAGAATGTACACCCGATATGCTCAATCAAAAAGTTTTAAGACGGAAATTCTGGATTTAAACTCAACCGGAATAGGCGGCACAAAAGAAATCATTTTTACGGTTGAAGGTATTGGTGCTTACGGATTTTTTAAATATGAAAGCGGGACGCACCGCGTTCAGCGGGTTCCGGAAACCGAGGCATCCGGACGGATTCACACGTCAACCGTCACCGTCGCTGTTCTTGTTGAGCCGGAAGATGTTGATGTTGAAATAAATTCCAACGACCTGCGGATTGATACTTATCGTGCAGGCGGACACGGAGGACAGTATCTTCAAAAAACTGATTCGGCGGTAAGAATTACACATATTCCGACCAATACCGTCGTGGCATGTCAGGATGAAAGATCGCAGTTAAAAAATAAATTAAAAGCAATGAAAATATTGCGGGCAAGATTATTTGATGTAATAAAAAATCAGCGGCAGCAAAAAATTGCCGATGAAAGAAAAAAACAGGTCGGGACAGGTGACCGAAGCGAAAAAATCAGAACATATAATTTCCCGCAGGATAGAATTACCGATCATCGTTTGAACGAAAATTTTCACAACATATCAACGATAATGGACGGCAATTTAGACGGTATTGTTGAAAAATTTAAAAAGGCATAAAAAGATGCAAGGGTTTGGTCGGGTTTCAACCCGACCGTCTAGACCCGACGCATCACACCACATTGTAGCCCACCCTTCAGGGTGGGTGAGCGAAGCGAAAGTTATGAATCCGGTAGAACTTCTTAATTATGGGAATAAGCACTTGGGCGAAAAAAAATTAAGCGATGCAAGAGTATTACTGGAATATTGCTTAAAATTAAAACCGTCTGAATTTTATTTTTCCGAAAAAATTATAAAAACCTGCAAAAAAAATTCATATCAAAAATTGTTAGATAAAAGAAAAAATGGGTTGCCGACGGCTTACATTACCGGAGAAACAGAATTTATGGGCATTAAGTTTTATGTCAATAAAAATGTTTTTATTCCGCGGCAAGAAACAGAAAATTTGGTTGAAGAAGCATTGAAACTTATTCGCTTCGCTCACCCCCGAATAAATTCGGGGGCTACAACTACTCGCCACTCGCTACTTGCTATTTTGGATATCGGTACAGGTTGCGGAAATATCGCAATATCCCTGGCGAAATATCTGCCCAATGCCAAAATAGTTGCCACCGATATTTCTAAAAATACATTGAAAGTTGCCATGAAAAATGCAAAATTAAATAATGTTTCTGACAGAATAACTTTTCTACAAAGTGACTTATTTCAATCATTTCCCACTTGCCCACTTCCCACTTACGATTTAATTATTTCCAATCCGCCTTACATAAAAAACTCGGAAATAAAAAAATTACAAAAAGAAATACAACATGAGCCCAAAATTGCGATTGATGGAGGAAAAGACGGATTGAACTTTTACAAAAAAATTGTTCCGATGAGCAGGAAACTTCTAAAAAAAAACGGATTTCTTATGTTTGAAATCGGATACCACCATTTGCAAAAAATAAAAAAAATTATGGAAACGGAAAAATTCAGAAATATAAAAGTAGTAAATGATTATTCCCAGCAGGAAAGGGTGATTTATGGACAAAATAGTAATTAACGGCGGTAAGCGGTTGTGCGGTAATGTTAAAATAAGCGGTTCAAAAAACGCAGCGCTGCCGATACTTATAGCCACGCTTCTTACCGACGATAAATGCGTTATTGACAATGTGCCCGAACTTGAGGATATAAATACTGTTATTAAATTATTAAAACATCTCGGCAAAAAAATAAAGAAAGAAAAAAATACGATAATAATAACAGGCAACGGCAAATTACAAACCGATGCGCCGTTTAATCTTGTAAGCAAAATGAGAGCATCTGTCCTGGTAGCAGGTCCTCTTTTGGCAAGATTTAAAAAAGCCGAAATACCGCTCCCCGGAGGTTGTGCTATCGGACTACGACCAATAAATATTCATCTTGACGGTTTGGTAAAATTAGGAGCAAAACATTTCGTTTCGCGTGGAAATGTAAAAATTATCGCTAAAAAATTAAAAGGTACTCAAATTGTTCTTGATTTCCCGTCTGTCGGCGCTACTGAAAATCTTTTGATGGCAGCAACAGTTATTGACGGCAAAACAATAATTAAAAATGCAGCAATGGAACCTGAGATAACCGACTTAGTAAATTTTCTTGTAAAAATGGGAGCGGATATAAAAGGGATTGGAAGTAAAATTTTGGAAATCAAAGGTGTAAAAAAACTGGGGGGCTGCGAATATAAAACCATTCCCGACAGAATTGAAACAGGAACATTTATCATTGCATCTTCCATAACATCCGGCGATGTGAAAATATTGGGTGCGTTTCCTGAACATAACGAATCATTAATTGAAAAAATAAAACTTGCCGGGATAAAAATATCAATGACAAATAAAGTTTTGAGAATTAAAGGTTCTAAAAAAATTAAGCCCGTTGATGTCGAAACTCAGGTATATCCCGGATTTGCAACCGATTTACAGCCGTTGTGGATGGCATTGATGTCAATCGCTTCGGGTGAAACAACGATTACCGAGAGCATTTTTGAAAATCGTCTTCAGGCTGGAGTTGAGTTTATCAAAATGGGAGCAGATATAAAAATAAAAGGAAATACGGCAATTATTAAAGGCGCTAAAAATCTTACCGGAGCAAAAGTTGTTGCATCCGATTTAAGGGCAGCAGCCGCACTTATACTTGCCGGACTTTCCGCAAAAGGAAGAACCGAAATTATAGGTCTTGAATATCTTGACCGT
>Ga0210017_1001863_pt1 | contig 18305 bp, 23 predicted proteins | sample CryGeyCG2014_020_FD_183966 | JGI IMG/M metagenome (GOLD analysis project Ga0210017, IMG submission 183966) | Groundwater microbial communities from aquifer - Crystal Geyser CG08_land_8/20/14_0.20 (SPAdes) (version 2) | ecosystem: Environmental > Aquatic > Deep subsurface > Groundwater | place... | reverse complement strand
ATTCCGGAAACCCATTAAGTAATGATTAATTAATACTATTATAAAATTTACTAATTTAAACCTTCACAAATAATAATAAACTTTATAAAAAGTTCTTCAATAGTATTGATATTATGAAAGGAATCATAACAAGTTACAGGAGGGGCAGGGGCACGCAGACAGGCAACCAAATGATTATACTGCCTGAAAATCCTGAAAAAAGCGCTGAATTAATCGGCAAAAAAGTAATATATAAAACGAAAACCAAGGAAATTAAAGGGGAAATTACTGCACTCCACGGCAATAAAGGGGCTGTAAGGGCAAGGTTTGAGACTGGAATGCCTGGGCAGAGCTTGTTAAGAGAAGTAATAATTGAATAATTCTCATGAAATACGAAGAAGGGTTAATAAAAATATTCGTGCCTGACAGGCAGAAATTAATGAAGAAGAATGAAATATTCCTGAACGAGCATAAAAAGTTTGACAGGGACTTGAACGTGTTTTTAGTGAAAGCATTAAAATTGAAGGGCAAAACTTATCTGGAATTAATGGGCGCGAGCGGAATAAGGGGATTAAGATTAGGGAAGGAAACTAAAGCATTCAAGAAAATTATCATTAATGATTACAAACTGGAGGCAGTGAGGAATGCTGAAAAGAACGCGGAAGAGAACAAGGTTAAGATTGAATCAATGAATGAGGATGCGAAGAAATTATTAAGCAATCTGAACCAGGGAGTGGATTACGTTGACGTGGACCCTTTCGGAAGCCCGATTTATTACGTGAGGAGTGCGTGCCTTGCATTGTCCCGCAACGGCGTATTATCAATTACAAGCACTGACACTGGCGCTTTAAGCGGCACGTTCCCGAAAGCGTGCAGGCGAAGATATCACGCAGTGCCATATAAGACGGAATTTTATTATGAGAACGGTTTAAGGATTCTTGCAAAGGCAGTGATTGAAGAGGCAAGCATTCATGACATTGCATTAGTGCCTTTCTTTGCGCACGCAACGAGGCATTACTTCAGGATTTATTTCAGGAAAGTGAAAGGTGCAAAAGAAACCGATGAATTAATGAGGATGATAAATTACTTATCCTACTGCCCTGACTGCCTTGAAAGAAGCATTGGATTGAAAGAAGTCTGCGGGTGCGGGAAGAAGCGAGTAATCATAGGCCCGTTATTCACAGGCAAATTGTATGACATTAGTCTGGTTAAGCGCATGAAAAAGTCCGGCGAGTACGAGGATTTTTTTGATAAAATAATTGAGGAAGCAGGAATTGATGTTCCGTGGTTTTACACCACTGACAGCCTGGCAAGGAAGTACAAGATTTGCGAGCCGAGGATGCGCGACTTAAAATGTGCAAGGACTCATATTAACCCTAAAGGTTTCAAGACGAGCAAGAGCGTGAAGGAAATCCTTGCCACTCTTCCGCAGTGAATCAATTTTATAACATCAGTGCTCTTAATATAATAAGAGGTTTTGATGCGTTGACTCTTGATGAAGAATTGTCCACTGAAAAAAAAGTTAATATTAACTACAAAAATGTTTATACCTATTTGAGCATTGAGGATTATAAAAGTATGAAAATAAAAAGTTATACCAGCATAATTTCAGGAATTATTATTGAACCATTATTGTACGTTTTTGGGGGATTATCAATGGCTGTAGTATTCAGCATTATTCCTGTTTTGCTTGAAGTTTACGGAGTCTGGAGCCTTTATGATGCTGTTAATGGTTTAAAATATTATGAGAAAAAAATGATTACTCAGTGATTATTTCAGGGTCTAATTTTAATTTGTCAATTAATTCCTTGTAGCGGTTCCTGATTGTTACTTCAGTGACTCCTGCAACGTCAGCAACTTCCCTTTGAGTTTTCTTTTCATTGCAGATTAAAGTGGCAACGTATAATGCCGCAGCAGCAACACCCATAGGGCCTTTACCGCTAATAATCTCAGCATCCTGCGCTTTGTTAATAATTTCAACAGCCTTGCTTATAGTTTTGGGGCTGAGTTTTAACTCGCTTGCAAACCTGTAAACGTAATCCAGCGGAAACGTCGGCAATATCCTGATGCCTAATTCCCTGCAAATAAACCTGTAAGTTTTCCCAATTTCTTTCTTGTCAAGTGTGAATGCTTCGCTGATTTCATCCAATGTTCTTGGAAACCTGTGCCTTCTGCACGCAGCGTATAAAGCTCCTGCAACAACTGATTCCATGCTCCTGCCCCTGACTAATCCTTTCTCTGCAGCTTCGCGGTAAATTTTTGCAGCCTCCTCCATTGCAATGTGAGGAACGTTCAGGAAACTGCCAACTCTTCTTAATTCAGCCAAAGCGTACTTAACATTGCGCTCTATGGCGGTGCTGATTCTTGCCTGCCACTTCTTCAAGCGGTAGAATCTTTTCCTCTCGCCCGCGTTGACTTTGTACAAGTCACCTGCCTGCCCTATCTTGGTGCTCATTCCCTTGTCATGCTTTGTGAAAGTTAAAGGAGTACCTGTCCTTCTCTTGCCCCCGTCATCGCCTGAGAACTCGCGCCATTCCTGCCCGTAATCAATAACGTCCTCATCAACAACGTTGCCGCACTTCTTGCAGATAGTTTCCCCTAATCTTCTGTCAATAATGAATTCTGAATTTCCGCACACCGCACATTTATGCTTATTCACTATTTTTACTCCCCCTTTAAAAAAATTATTAAAAACGTTTAAAAGACTTTCGCAGTTTTAATTTAAAAAAGTTTCTATTTTGTTGGCTTTGCACAATAAATAAGGTTTGCATAAATAATACTTTCACTTGCACAATTTATCAAATACGAGAATTAATATTTGTGCAAAGCAAAATATTATGTTTTTAATGATTTTTTAACTAAATAAATCGAATGAGGAACATAATATGTCTCGTAAGGCAACTCTTTTATTTTTTTATCCAATAATTCAGTTTCAACCAGTTTCGGTTCACTTTTTATAGTAATATTAAAAACATCAATTATTTTTTTAACAATATTTATATCAGTGCAAGGGCAAAAATTTCCATAATTCATAATGTACCCTTTCCACTTCAGGTCTTTTACCGGAACTTCCATAAAAATTAAATGCTCATCATCAACTTTCTGATTTATTTTGCCCATAAGAGTTCTAAATAATTGCTTTCTTAAGCATTTATTATCCATAATTTCCTGACTATAACATATATAGCCGAACTTTGAAAAATGTTTATTCAAATCAGGCACTAATTTATAATCTGACATACCTATCATAAAATCAATACCACTGTCTTTTTCGCAGTGATAATATAAATTAGGATAATCTGCTGTCATTTTTTTCTTTCTATCCCAATGAGCATTGCTTTTCACATTTTTTACATATTCAGCATAAGTAACTGCTGAAAGTTTCTCACTAATATCAACTAATTTCTGCACAAGAAGTTCATCATTTAAATGTTTCATATTTAAGAAAAAACAATTATCTTTCAAATCCTCAATATTGTTCATTACTTTAAAAGAGTAGAAATAGTTTATTTTAAATATTTCCATAATCTGATGTTTAAAAAAAAATGAAAATTAATTTAAGCAATAAAAATAGAGTTTATAATTTGATTATTTTCTGTATAAATTTTACTGTTTTCTCTCCTGCTATTGAAACGTCAGGGTTTGAAGTATTAACTTGGATATCTGAGCGTATTATTGGCGCATTCTCTGCTCTTTGCAGGCGCTTGCGGACTTCTTCATCACTTTCCCTGCTTCTCTCATTCAGCCTCTGCCTTAACACTTCAATCGGCGTGGTTAATTCAATAACGTAAGCACCCCGCCACTTGTTCAATGCTTCATTTAATGCTTCCCTGCTGATGTTAACAATGTAATTATCCCCATGGTTTAAGCCGTTCAATACTTCAAAAGGTATGCCGTAAAATTTGCCGTACGCTTCCCATGACAAAAAATAATCTTCATGCCTGAAATTTTCTTTCTTAACGCTGGTGTATTCTTCAGTGTTTGACGCAGGGCGCGTAATGCACCTCTTGACTTTTTTAAGATTCCCGCAATTATTCACTGCGTAATCCATGATAGCATCCTTGCCTGCACCGCTGTTGCCAAGAATTAAGAATAATTTTCCTGTCATAAATCAATTATTACCCCGTCGCTGCCAGTGTTAATAATCTTCGTCTTGCCTATATAATCCGTTAGCCCGAACTTTTCATGAATGTGCCCGCACAAAACTAGGTCAGGATTGTAATTTTCTATTAATTTCCTCATTTCCCTGCTTCCGACATTCATCCATCCTAAATCGTCAAGTTTTGTCTCAAAAGGCGGCTCGTGCGCTAGGATTATTGTCTTCTTCTTAGTGCTTTTAATCTTGTCAGTGATTCTTGCGAACAAGTCCTTATTGCTCAGCCCGAAAGGAGTGAAATCAGTCCCTCCGGCACCGATTATTACAACATTGTCAAATTCTTTGTAATAAGAATGAAGATTGTAAACCCCTTTTCCGTACTTTTTGCTTAAAAAATCAATATCAGTCGGGTCGTCATGGTTCCCGTGAACCATTAAAACTTCAATCCCTGCCTTTTTGAAAGGCTTAATCATACCTTCTGTGCTGCCCATTTCAATAATATCCCCTCCTAGCAGGACTAAGTCAACCTTTTCCTTAACTGCTTTCTTTGCCAATTTCTCGGCTTTTTTCTTGTTTGAATGCAAATCACTTGCTGCAAGAATCCTCATAACTAATATTATTCGATTAATGCACTTATAAAAATTGCTGTCACTACCTATTAGTAACATTTTTAAAAAGATTTTTTTCTTAATTCTTGTTATGCTGTCCCTTGAAAAAATATTAGTGAAAAGTTTTGAACATTCATTGTCTGAAAGTTTCCATAACTTAGTTTGCGATTTGCATCACGCGCAGACAAATGAATCTAATGAAATAAGAATAATTAAAAACAGTTACTTGTGGGAAGAGTACGGCAACAATTATTATGAGAAAAGGCAGCACAGATTAAGGAACAGGACTGCCGGAAAAACGCCTTATGTTGATTCAAAAGAGAAATGTCTGCAAGTATTATCCTCTGATTTTTCCAGCCTCGCATATAAATTGGAAGAATATTACAAGAAAAAAGAAAAACCCTTATGTATGCTTCATGAAAAGAATAAAAGCCCTGATTATGTTGAAGTGATAAGGGCTTTGAAGGAAAAGAATAAGTTCGGCTTGCTGCTCGACTTCATGTATTACTGCTTTGCTGAAAAGTACAAGAAAGAGTATGTGGAGAATTTTTAATAAAAGACAAGGATGTTGGCATCTTCTTTTTCAAAATTTTTATTTGAATAATTTTCTTTTTTAATCTGCAAAATTTGAACGCCTGAATTGTCAAAATAATAATCTATTATTGCTGTAAAATTCAAATCCTTAACAGTGAATCTTCTGCTCGTTTCTTCATTAAGGCATTCCGATAATCCTGATTCAAAAATGCGCATAACAGCATCATTGTATTTATCCTCTAAATTATCATCCCAATTCAGGTAAATAATCTTATCCCATTTAGTGCTTTCCAATAATTCGCACAAGTCAGCAGGACTTGAAGCCAAATCAAACTCTTTTATCATGAACAATAATTAAAATAAACCTGCTTTTAAATTTATGCAACCACTTATGAAAAAATTTAAATAGTATTTTAAATAATAATAATAATATTTATTAACTAATAAAGATGATTGACGATAATGATGGGAAATTTGAATGACGGAAGCTTGGATGATGTTGTAAGAAATCTTTTCGGAGGACGAAATAAGAGGATTGAGAATTACTGCTCTGACAAAGGACTGGACAACAAGAAAGTCAAGATAAGATATTATGATAACGGGAGCATTAAATTGCTTGCAAACAGGAAATATACCCGCCACATTCACAGAATAGTGCAATTATAAAGAATTATTCTATTTTTATTCTCTGCCCGTCCTGCAGTAAGTGGGCTGTTTCGCCCAACTTGTAGCCCTCTTCAATGCTTAATTCTATTGCTTTTGCAAGCTTTGGCAGGGTGCCGTGGCTTGGAATGTAATGTTTTGGCCTTACCATTTTAATCAAGTCGCGGTGGTCTTCCCTTGCCGCGTGCCCGCTCACGTGAATGTCAAGGAATAATCTTACTCCTTTTTCCCTTAATTGTTTTTCAACAGTGCTCCTGTTCGCCTGGCATATTGGAGTCGGAATTGTCTCGCTGCAGAAGATAACAATATCTCCTTTGTTGAATCTAATTTCTAACTCGTTCCTTGCCATTCTTGAAAGCATTGCATCAGGCTCTCCCTGATTCCCTGTCATTATCAGCAAATACTTGTCCCTGCCGTTCTTCTTAATTAAATTAAAGGCGTGCTCAATTTCGTCCTTGTAGGAAAGAATCCTGTTGCCCTTGAAATTAATGAGTTTTGCACGGGTGCTTGCTTCCAAATAATTTTTCAGGCTCCTGCCAAGAATTAAAGGAGTCCTGCCCATTTTTTTGGCAATTTCAACCATGTTGCTGATGCGCGCGCAGTGGCTCGCAAAAGTTGTCAATACTATTAATTTGTCCTCATGCTTCAGATTGAGAAGCAAATCCTTAAGCATTTCCTTCACTAATGACTCGCTGAAAGTTCTGCCGTAAACGTCTATCCTTGTCGAGTCACTGATTAATGCCTTAACTCCTTCATCGCCCAATTTCCTTAATCTTTTATAATCAGTTTTCTGCCCGAATGTTGGATTGTCGTCAAATTTCCAGTCATTCGTGTACATAATCACTCCTTCAGGAGTGTGCAATGCTATCATCACTGTCTGAAGAGTTGAATGAGTTGCGTAGACGAATTCCACTTTCAAATTATTAGTAATTTTGTAAGTGCTCCCAGCGTTTAATTTAATTATCCTGTTTTTTAATCTTGCCTGCTGGTCTTTCTCCTGATTCCTGATTACTTCAATAGTGAAAGGTGTTGCAATAATTGGAGTGTCAGGATAATTCTTTGCCATTTTAGTAATGCCCCCTATGTGGTCCAAATGGCCGTGCGTGCAGACAATTGCTTTCACGTACCTGCCCCATTCCTTTCTCATTAAGTTATCATTGGGAAGCGCTTCTATTTCCATTAATCTCTTGCTGTTTAATTTCCACGCTTCGCCTTCATAACTTATTACTTTTTCAACATCAACGCCCAAATCAAAAATTATAACTTCATCTTTGTACTTGACTGCGGTCATATTCTTTCCGATTTCTGAATAGCCACCGATTGCCCAAATTTCTATCACAATAATAATGATTCAGCAAAAGTGTATTTATAATTTTTGTGTTTTTGTAATCGTTGTTTAACGATTACATTTAAATACTCTTAATTATTATGTAATTATTTACCTTCGGGGACGGTTCGGCATGATTTTAGTGGTTAATAACGGGTCTAGATATATGAGGACACTTCTTGTCAGACTGCGCGAGTTCAGAATAAAATTCCGCGTAAGCGATTTTTACAATACTCTTCCAAAATTTTCAAGATATAACGGGATAATATTGTCAGGAGGGAGCACTTTTCTTGATGAACGGTTCGAATTCATAAAAGGAATAATAAAAAAAACTAATATTCCAGTGTTGGGCATTTGTTTGGGTAATGAATACATTGCCAAAGCTTTCGGCGGAAAAATAATCCATGACGTGCCTGAAGATGAGGGCTTTTATGACATCAGCGTTTTAAAACCCAACAAATTAACAGGTGACATGAAAATTTTAAGAGGCATGGACTGCCACAACCATAAAGTAATAGAATTGCCTGACTGTTTTGAAAAATTAGGAGCAAGTTTGTACTCAAAATATGACATTATAAAGCACAAGGATAAGGAAATTTACGGAGTGCAGTTCCATCCTGAAAACAATGAAACTGGCAGGAAAATTATGGAAAATTTCCTGAAAAACATATGCAAAGAGACATAAAAATTATTTGATTTCCAAAAAAAGCCATTCTTTTTGAATAAAATCATAATTCTTTTTCATTGAATAAATTTTCTCAATCAATTCATCCTTTTTGCTAAGGCAGTCATCGCATGCTTTGCTGTGCAAGCCGAAAACACTGATAGTGTAATTTTTTTTCTCAATTAATTTTACAGGGGAAAGTTTATTTTCAATCTTTTCGATAATTTCCTTAAGAGGTGCAATATTTTCAGAATTAATATTCTTGTTATGCCATTCATCGCTTATTTTATTTTTGTAATCTTCCACTAATTCTTTTTTTACTTTTATTTTATAATCTTTTAACAATATGACTGGTTCGTCATGGACTATTTTTACATAGTGGCGGTTCGTGTAGCCATGGTCAAGAGCATCCCCCTCGCACGATTCAAGAATTAAACTAATAGATGCGCCGTGCCTGACTTCCTCGCTTTTGCAGAAATCGCATCCAAGAACAGCAGATTCCGGGTTCATGAAGTACATTTTGAAGCCGTACTTTACTAATTCATTCTTTAATTTCTTGGCTTCGCTTAAATTAATCTCATCCTTATCCAAGAATTCCAACAAATCATTCATGTCTTTTGCAGCTTTGGAGAATTTCTCGTCATCCTTTTTATATTCCGCAAACCATTCAATATTGTCTTTTTTAATCCTGCTTACAGAGCACAAGTATCCCCCTACCTGCTCTTCAATGCTGCCTGTTGAATTTTTCCTTTTATACCACATCGGGTAAACTTCGTTTATGTGCCTTCTGAATTCCTGCTCTTTTTGCAGCACGTTTCGTTCATAAGTTAATTCTGCAATATTATCTTCCAGTATTTTCAGCTTTTCTTCCAGATTGTTGAAATCCATTGCAATTAAATTGGAAAATGGCTGATTATTTAAACATTTCCCAAAAATCAGGTTTTGTGCAATAAGTAACTAAAATTAATGACTCAATATGTAAATAAAATACTTTTAACACATAATCATTACTTTTTACACAAAGCCCCCTAAATCAGTAAGTTTTAAAAATGGAAAAATCACTATTATTTCCTGTTAGCGGCCATAGAAGTAAGGGAAACACCTGTTCCCATTTCGAACACAGAAGTTAAGCCTTATTTCGTTGTCACAAAGTACTCCGGAATACGGGGGAAAGTGATAAGTCGCTAACTTTTTCATTCTCATTCTTTTTTTTGGAAAGTTTTAAAATCAGCAGTGTTTTATTTTTTATTACTAATGCTGGAAAATTTTTGGAATAATATCAAGAATTTTTTTAACCAATTATTCGGGCAGAAAAAAATCAGAAGATTAGGGTTTTACGGCAGCCCTAACGCCGGGAAAACAACTCTTGCAAACTTAATATCTGTAAATTTTCTTGGCAAGGAGATTGGAAAAGCCAGCAAAGTCCCTCATGAGACAAGGGAAGTAGCAGAATTGGAGCATGTGGAGATTGAGAATGAAGGCAAAAAATTAGTCATTAACTTGGTGGACACTCCGGGTATTGCAACGAAGATTGATTTTGAGGATTTCCTGAAATATAAATTGAAAAAGAATGAGGCAAAGAAGAGGGCGAAGGAAGCAACCAAGGGAGTGATTGAAGCCATTAAGTGGCTGGACAAAATGGATGTAGTATTAGTGGTTATTGACTCTTCAAAAGACCCTTACACTCAAGTGAATATTACAATATTGGGCAATTTGGAGGCGAGGAATATTCCTGTAATAATTGCAGCGAACAAGGTTGACCTGAAGCGCGCTGACATTAATAAGGTGAAGAAAATGTTCCCGCAGTACGAGGTTGTGGGGATAAGCGCCAAGAATGGCAAGAATATTGAGGAATTGTACAAGGTTATTTTTGAGGTGATGAAATGAGCCCGAAAATCAAGAAGGCAAAGAAGAAGGTGGATTTGGAATTCATACCTTTCGAGTCATTAAAAAATATGACCCTGCAAAAACAGGTTAAATTCATTATTGAAAAGACAAAGGATGACAAAATTCTCATTTTTGACTCAAAATTAACGCCCGAGGATGAGGCGAAACTTATCAGCGAAACAATGAAGCATATTAATAAGAATTTTTCAGGAATAGAAATCTGCTCATTATACTCTGAGAAGGACAAGGACTGGATTGACAAAAGCAAGGATGTAATATTCAAATTATTAACAGGGAAGAGCAGGGGCACGAGCATTATCGGGCCTGCCAAGATAATCAAGGAAATTAAAAGGAACCCTGATTCTATAAGCATGCAGATGAAATAATCACTTATTAGTAGTTACAGAATGGAAACGTTTTTAAATAGATTTTTCCCTTTTATTATGCTATGAAAACAATTGGTGAAATATTATTCAAAAGTGAAGCCAGAGGATACATGACAAAAGACGAAATTAATAGTTTAAACAGGAATAAAGAAGATGCTGTTTATAAAATCAGCGGCAGAATCGGAAGCAAATTAAATGCTGAAAGAGGTGCAGAAAGCGTTCCAGGAGTTTATGATTCAATAATTAAAGATTTCAGAGCAAAGGCAGTAAATGATTTTGAAGGAGCAGTGAATAAATTTTACACCCCTGTAATGACTGCATTGCCTGAGAAGACAAATCCTTACAGGAGCATTCTTGCTGACGAATTTGACTTAAAAAACTCATTTAATGAGAAGATAAGGGTAATGGGAGAAAACATGTACAACAAGAAGGAAAAGGAGGAAAAAATTAAATCAAAAATCAGGGAAACAATCCAAGAACCTGTACTATTCAATACAGGAACATTAAACCCTAACAAGATTAATGAATTAACAAATCAAGTTTACAATAATATCAAGAATGAGAAAATAGTTTTAACAGGTAACCCTGAATACTTGAAGAATATTACAAAAAACGTTTTAAAGAATATCAGGAAAGAGAAATCACTTGAATACGTTTTAGGGCTTAATAAATAAGCTCTTCATTCTCGTAAAAATAGTGTTCAACAATTCTGAATTTTAAATTATTATTTTTCCTGAATTCATTAATCATGAAATCAGAATGGGGCTTTCCGCCGAAGAACACAAGGTCATTGTAATCATTCGGATTAAGATTGTCATTTATTAATTTCAAATAAGCAACATTGTAGAGATAACTTTCCTTATTTCTCAATTCAACATTTTCTTTATGGGTTGAACATGGGAATAATGCATAAGGTTTGAACTTGTTTAATTCAATAGCGTTTTTGCACACCTTTTCCAGTTTCCCTGTATCCCTTGCCAAGTCATCAGTGGTTAATTCTGAACTTTGGCAAGCATTGAAAAGAATGAAAGCTTGCTGCGGGAATTCAGGAAAATAAATATTATTGTCTTTAATGTTTATTTTTTTAAGATTCTCATACGTTTTGAAAGACACGCCGTCATAATAACTTATTGATATGAAATTCTTGCCTTCAAGATTATCATACTGAATACTGTTCAAATCATCAATATTTTTAAGGCTGTCATAAAAATATTCCATTTCACCCCTCAACTCAGGGTTCAGTATAAAACAAAAATCATCTTTAAATCCCGGAAAAAACTTGTTCTTATTTAATGATATAAAAGTATTCGCGTCCATCCATATCTTCTTGGCAATTGCATACTCAATCATTAAGTGTTTATTGAAAAAATTGTGTTTAAAAAAATTGCGGTTATAATGGGAAGCGCAATCATCAACCCTTTAAAAAGCGGAAAAAACTATTCCTTAATGGAATTATTGGCAAAATTGGAAAATTGTGATTGGAAGGATTTTGAGCAAATAATCAGTGAAGTGTTCGAAACGCACAATTACAAGAGTTTCTGGAACGTGAATCTGACAATTAACGGCAAGAGGCGGCAGTTTGACGTTGTGAGCGTGAAGAATGCAAAGCACTTACTGATTGAGTGCAAGAAATGGGGCAATAAGAAGTCAAGGCTTTCCGCGCTGAGGAATGCAGCAGTTAAGCATAAAGAGAAGTGCGGGTTTTACAAAGAATTTGTTAATCAGGATGTTTTGCCTGTCATAATTATTTACAATGATGAATGCGTTAAAGAATTGGAAAACGTTTACGTAGTGCCTTTGAATAAATTGAATGATTTCATTCTAGGACTGCCCTGATTCTTCTCACTCCTGAGCTGATGCTTTCCTCTTTTAATATTTTGAAGCGCCCTAATTCCTTTGTGTTCTTCACATGAGGACCACCGCAAACTTCTTTGCTGAAACCACTTATGGAATAAACAAATACTTTGTTGCCATATTTGTCGCTGAATTCTGCCTGTGCGCCTATTGCTTTTGCTTCTTCCAGAGTCATTTCTTTGCGCGTGACTGGCAATGATTCCTTAATTTTCCTGTTCACTAAAGCTTCAACTTTGTTTAATTCTTCCTTTGTTAATGCCCTGCTGAATGTGAAGTCAAACCTTAACCTTTCAGGAGTAATATTCGAGCCCCTCTGCTTCACACCCTCGTTCAATACTGCCCTTAATGCCTGCGCCAATAAATGAGTAGCAGTATGCAGTTTAACCGTTCTCCCGTCAGTGTTTGCAAGCCCTCCTTTGAATTTATTCCCGGCACTTTTGCGGGAGAGGGTTTGGTGCTTTTCAAATTCTTCATTGAATCCTTTCATGTCAACTTTTAATCCCTTCTCTTCTGCGAGTTCTTTTGTCATTTCAGCAGGGAAGCCGTAAGATTGGTATAATAAGAAGGCGTCCTTCCCTGAAACATTCTTTTTTGACAATTTTTCGAAAACGTTCAATCCCTTGTCAAGAGTGAGGGAGAATTTTTTGACTTCTTTATCAAACTCTGAGAGTATGAAATCCTTTTTCTTTGCAAGCAAGGAATATCTTTTTTTGTAAATATTTATTGTTTCATTAATTAGTTCATTGCAAACGTTCGTGCTGATGTTCAGTAATTTGCAGTGCCTTATTGCGCGCCTGATTAATCTTCTTAGCACGTAACCCCTTCCAATCCTTGAAGGCAGTGCCCCGATTTCATCGCCGAGTATGAATGTTGCTGCGCGCACATGGTCCACTATTACGCGCACTGACTTAATCAAGGGTTTTTTGCATTCTTTTTCAACAATCCTAATAAGAGGCGTAAATAATTCAGTGTCGTAGACTGATTTCTTGTTTTCGAGCATTGCAAGCATTCTTTCAACACCCATTCCTGTATCAACATTTTTCTGCGCCAATGGAGTGTAATTGTTTTTCGCATCCTTATTGTATTCCATGAACACATTATTCCATACTTCAACATATTTCCCGCACGAGCATCCTGGCTTGCAGTTCTTTGAGCATTCCTTTTTGCCTGAGTCAATGAATATTTCACTGTCAGGCCCGCAGGGTCCGGTTTCCAAACCCCACCAATTGTCATCCCTTGGCAGGAAATAAATTCTCTCCTCAGGTATGCCCAGTTTAATCCACGTGTTGAATGATTCGTAATCTTTCGGAACTATTTTGTCGCCCTCAAAAACTGTGACAAAAATTTTGTCAGGATTAATTTTTAACACTTTTGTGAGGAATTCAAAACTCCAAGCAAGCGATTCTTTCTTGAAGTAATCGCCCAGGCTCCAGTTGCCGAGCATTTCAAAAAAAGTCAGGTGAGTGTCATCGCCCACGTCGTCAATATCACCCGTCCTTAAGCATTTCTGCACGTCTGTTAATCTTCTGCCCTGCGGGTGAGGCTCCCCAAGCAGGAAAGGCACTAATGGGTGCATTCCTGCAGTTGTGAATAATACTGACGGGTCATTCTCAGGCACTAATGGCGCGCCTTTTATTACTGCGTGCCCTTTACTTTTGAAAAAATCCAAATATGCTTTGATTAATTTGCCAGCATCCATACTTAACTAACTAATTTTAAAGATTTTAAAAATTATTGTTTCTTCAATTTTGGGCTCTGGATAATGCCTCAATTATTTTCCTGAAAAAATTAATTATAATTTGGGCAATATTATTATTATTATTATTGCAGTAATCACCGCAGCAGTCAATAGGGCAATTGCTGTAATTCTCAACAGCAGGTTCACATATATTATCCCCGCATACAGCATTCTGCAGTAATATTATTATTTCATCGCATTCAAAATTCCCTAATGGCTCGTTCATTCCTTCGGCAAAATATTCCTTCAAGCCAGTGCCTGCAACAACGTATTCCCCATTAAAATCAAGTTTGTTAACCCAGGCTGTTGTATTGTAAACCCATAAAGGAGTATTATTTTCATTGCTGAATAAGTAAATCTTTTTCGAATCGCTGCCCGCAGCCAATAAGATTCCGTCAGGACTTAATTTTACTTCCGCAAAATGAGTGTATACTGATTCAAAAAAATTCCACAAAGTATTATTGCTGCCTGCTGAGAACAAGTAAATATGCCCTTTTGTTGTTCCAATAGCCACGTATTCGCCGTTATCTGATACTGACACTCCTCTTGCTGAACCGTCCTCTCCTGAAAAACTCCACAACTGGCTGCCATTCTTGTCAAATAGTATTAAAAGTTCTTTGCCCTGCATATTATCCAATGAGTATGCTATTATTTCTGCATTGTCTGAAATTGACGATTTATGAATCGGCGAATCAAGAGTTAATCCCTCGCTTCTGAAAATGAGCGTTCCGTTAGATGAGAATAAGTACGCCCTTCTGTCAGGGCATCCTGTGGATGCTGCAATATATCCGCCGTCAGGAGTCATGTCTGGATGGTAAAAATTCCCTGACTGCGTGTAGCCTTCATGGACTGCCCTGTATTCCATTAATTTCTCGCCCTTATTGTTGTATAAGAATATTTTGTCGCCCTTATCCCCTGAATTGGCTGTGCCTAACGCGATTAAGCTCCCGTTTTCTGAAATGTCCAGTCCTATAACTCTTGCTTCAAGAGGAACAGTCCATAAAGGAGTATTATTGTCAGCGCTGAAATAATACAAATCATCCATTAATGCTGCTGCAACGTATTCTCCGTTGTCTGATACTTCAATGCCTGCGAATGTTCCTTCAACAAAATCAGGAATTTTGCAGGTTTTGCAGTAAACCCATAAGGGAGTATTATTTTCAGGGGAGAATAAGTAAATATAATAATTAGTCACTATTGCAATAAGATTATTGTCAGATATGGAAACTCCCTCAACCATATCTTTGCCAATTGAATAATTCCATACTTTGCTGCCGTTTGCATTTAGCAGGACTATTTCATTATTGTCAAAATTTTCAGCATAAACTAAAGGGCCCTGATTAGGAGTGTCTATAATCCCTGCCCTTGCCTTGCCTGCTCCATTGCTTGCCTCAAAATAATAATAATTAGAGTCATAGGATAATGGAACATAATCATAAGTGTATAATACTCCGCGCTCGTAATCGCCTTCTCCTTTAATCATATCATGCCATTCGCCGTTCAAGTTTATCCTCACATACTCCGGCTGCCTGCCCTGCTTATCGCTGTAAAAAACTTTGTAAGTGAACTGCATGCACGCGTAGCCCCAAATGGGGAAAATGCTTGAATCGTACAATTCAGGGGCGTCAAGCATTTCCTGGGCGGTTAATTTTTCTGGAACAGTGTAGGGAGTTTTTAGTTCTGCAAAAATTACAGGAAAAGACAGCAGGAATAATAAAAGCATTAATGTTTTCTTCATTAAGAATTAAGGAGTAAATGGGGGATTATAAGGTTTTTTCAAATAACAAAAGTTTTTTTTCGAATGTTTAAAAATTATCTTAATTTTTTACCATATTGTAAATAATTAGTGTTTTTTGCTAACCAATAAATATTTATAACTGAAAATTGAGTAATAATTCTTAACATGGAAGGGGATTTTGTTTCATTACTGGATGATTACTGCAGGGAAAGGTATTTTGAGTTAAGCGATAGATTGGTGGGCGGCGCTGCTTTTGCAGGAAGTGATTACAAACCTTCTAAAAATGAAAAAATGCTAAGAATTGTTTATGAACTGAAGGGTTCTAAAAATTTTCCTATCTTCGACAGTTACGGCTCCAAGAGAGGCACTAATAAGGATGGTGAAGCAGTTAAAGTTAATACTACTGAATTGGTTAGTGCTGAAGAATACTCTAACGGCAATAAGGTTAAGTTTTTGAGGACTGTTCTTAATTCAGTTTTTGACAATTACATTTTGGATGAGCACGTTCTTCCTGGTGAAGTCATGAACGTTATGAAGGATATTTTTAACGTGTCTTTTAACGCGTACGAGCAAAGAGATGATGATACTGTTTACATTAATCCCAATACTTTCCGCAGCGTCTTTTATCAGGCTAAGAAAGAGTTCAGGAATAAGAATATTGAAAAAGTGAATTCAACCATTGATTATGAGAGTATGAAGAAAGTTTTCACGCACATTTTAAGGCAGGATAGTGTTCTGGAAAAAGACAGGGTTAACGTTAATTTCGGCAGGATTACTCCCGAAGAATTGGTAAGGATGCTGCCGAAATTAAGCGCTTTGAAGAATTACGGGAAACTTGAAGAGTTGGACAAGAATTTGGGCAGGAAGAGGGATTATTCAATTGTTAAGGAATTAAATCCCTCATTCGTAGAGCACATGTATCCTCACTTGTTCTCGCAGGTTTATTCAAGAGTCATGGACAAAGTGTACAATGACTCCCTTAATAATATGAGTGCTGAAGGGTTAGGCTCCTTCTTTGATGAGAACCAGAACCTTATCGAGTTTGATTCGAATAATAGTCTTGAAAACATGGACGCAAAGATTCCAATTATTAACATAGAGCAGGTAATTACTGAATTATTGGGTTACGAATTTAATCCTAACAATTTCGGGATTATCAGCGGCATGATTGTTGAGGAATTAAGCGAGGCAATGGACCCTAATAATCCGCTTACTTTGAAGAAAATCAAGGACTTCTTTGACTACCAGAAGGATTTGGAGAGTCTTGAGGAAGTTTTTGAGAAGGATGACATTGTGAAACCAATGGAATTCATCTCATTTTATAACTCTGATGACAAGTACACTTTGAAGGAATTCGGAGTTAATAATATAATAAAAATTTTGGACAAATACGTTTTCTTTCAGACTTTGAATAATACGAATATGGATAATGAAATGAAGGATAATTTAAAGCCTGCTTCTGCTGAGGTTAAGAAGACTGCGAAAATGATTGTCAATAATTATTCGAAAGAATTTTTTGATTACTTGGACGAGAAGAAAAAAGTTTTTAACCAAATTATGTAATTTTTTTTTCAGCATAAATCGTTCTTCTTGGTTAATTCTTCAATAATTTCGTCTTTGCTGACATTTTCAAAAAAATCATTTTTCTTGCAGGAATAATTGAATAATTGTTTTCCTACTTCAAATTTTCTGCCAATTTTTAAGTTTGAGTAATTTTCCAGGAATTTCTGGAAAACTGGCGCATGACTATTGCCTATTATTATTCCTACTTTCCTGTCTATTTTTTCCTGAACAGCGTATAATACCTGCAGTATGTTCCTGCCTAGCGCGAATTCCCTTTCTTTCAAATCATTAGTTTTCTGGCTGATTCCTATGACTACTGGTCTTGGCTCAACTTTTATTAATTTGTAAACTGAGTGCAAAGGCATGGGGTTGAAGCACCTTTCACGCTCTTTTATGAAGTCTAATATGCTGTAAACGAAAACATTTTCATTCTTGCAGTTCAAGTTGTTGATTATGTGGTGCGTTTTCTCGTACAATGGTATTTCAACCAGCATTAAGTATTCTTCTTTTATTAATCCCTGCCAGTCATGGTTGTCCATGCCGTGATTCCATGAGAATAAGTCAACCTCTTGTATTAACTTAGTGTCAAATTTGAATAATTTCTTCTCCAAACCCTTGTTCAAGTCGTATAAAGTGTTGGGAGTATTATTCCTGAAATATTCAGGATTGATTACTTTAATGGTTCTCTTGTTATGGTATTCCTGCAATTTTTCAAGCATGTTTCCCTGCGCTAAAAGCATGCTTAAGTTGAAATAATCCGCCAAAGGGTGGTTAATTATTAGGCAGTATTCCTTGCTCATTGCTTAATTACTAATAATGATTATCCTTTTATTATTTTCGATTCTTAATTTTGTTTTTAATAAGCCCTGAACCTGCTTGGCTGGGAATGCTTTGCACAAAAAAGTTATTTAAAGATTGGTTGCTTAATTTTTTTAATGGTTAATGGCAATTTTATTGGGGCAGCTATTCTTGACGTAATTTACACAATTTATATTTTAATGAATGTGAATAATCCAAAAATTCCAAAATTAAAGAATACTGCAACAGTTGCAATAATATTAGTAATCCTTAACGCTTTGCTTATAGTGCTCATGTCTTTTGCATTTAAGGCGTAAAAAGTGATTAAATTTTTTCTTTAATGGAAAGTATTAAAATGCTGGAATTAATACTCTTTATTCATGCCTCACCAGTGCGTTAAGTGCGGGGAAATGTATCCTGACGGGAGCCAGGAATTGTTGAAAGGCTGCGCTAAGTGCGGGGGCAAGTTC
>Ga0210017_1001860_pt1 | contig 18329 bp, 19 predicted proteins | sample CryGeyCG2014_020_FD_183966 | JGI IMG/M metagenome (GOLD analysis project Ga0210017, IMG submission 183966) | Groundwater microbial communities from aquifer - Crystal Geyser CG08_land_8/20/14_0.20 (SPAdes) (version 2) | ecosystem: Environmental > Aquatic > Deep subsurface > Groundwater | place... | reverse complement strand
GCACCTTTAACCTCGATTTCCTTTTCTTCCTTCTTGGATTTGCGGAGTATACCGCCTAAACCTGGCAAACTTCTCTCCGACACACCATTATTTACTCTTCTAGAGTTTAAGTTTTTCTTAATTCTGCATTTGAATATGCGATAGGAATTTGGCAGCTAGAGGGTTTTGAGGATCAGAGGTTTGAATTTTGGGTTCATTTTCCACTTTTAAGCCGTATTTGGCAACATTTCGGCCTGATCTTTCAGCAACATTATCGCAGGTGAGGTTCAAGCGCTTGGCGTGCGTATATTCCCTCAGTATCTGATCTAGCAACGTGTGTCTTCAGCATTCATCCGGTGTTCGTAGGCAAGCGGTTCGTAGCTATCTTGGCGGTTGGCATGCATGGGGCTGAGAGATCTGATATCCCATCGAAATGTGCTGTTGAGTCCAGGAACCTTGGTTAGGTTCTGCTTTTGATGTGAGAAAGCATGCGGCTCGGGACGGTGAATGTAAACGCATGCTAGCGTGTTGTTGTCTCTTCCGCCGTTTTCCTCGTTTCATTAACCTTTAGCCGTGAATTCCTTGATGAAATTCCATGTCTTGTCGCCTACGAAATGAACGTTCTTAATGACAATGCCCTGCTTGACTTTCCTCGCCTCTTCAGAATCGTATAGAACTTCCCCGACTCCTAGTGCCTTGCCGTGTTTTTCATCTACGACGAAGACAAAAGCTCCCCTCTTAAACTCCCCCTCATACCTCATGATGCCGGGCGCCATTACATTTGCTCCTTTGCACACGTAGGGAACCGCTCCCATGTCAACAACAACCTTGGGGGCTACGGCAAAATACCCGTTGAAAACTAGGGTTGGATAAATGCTCTCTTCCTTCTTAGCTAAGAGCGGTTCACCGTTCAGCAGGAAGATTTCTGCAAAATCGGTTTCAACGACTTCAAAGTCAACCTTGCGCTTGAAGAACTGCTCCAAGTCAAGCCCAAGTCTTTCCGAAGCCTTGGTTAGCAATGCTTTTGCCTCTCTTTCTTTCAGAAAGTATCTTCTGTACTTTTCCGGCATGGTGTACCTCTCTTAGATAGGTTTAAATGTGTAAGTTTAATATAAAAGGCGTGAAAGTATAGGTTTGAGGTTTCAAAAATGAGCGAAATGACAACTGAAATCCTTGAGCAGAACCTCGGAAGAATCGTGCTTGTGCGACTGAAGGGCGGAAAGAGTCTACGCGGCAAACTGAAGGGATTTGACCAACACCTGAACTTGGTTCTGGAAGAGACGGAAGACAACACAGCCTCTGACAACGTGAGAAAGTTGGGCATGATAATCGTTCGCGGCGACAACGTTGTTCTGATTTCGCCGCCGCCAAGGTGACAACTTTTGGGAAAGGGAACGCCCTCCTTCGGCAAGCGCGCCGGCAAGCCAGTTCATATCAAGTGCAGGCGATGCGGAAGAAGAGCGTACAACCTGAGAAAGAAACGTTGCGCAGCCTGCGGCTACGGCGAAACCGCAGCCATCAGGACTTACTCGTGGCAGACTAAGAACGTTCACAGAGAAAGAGTGCGCTAAAGCACTTGTTCTTTATTGCGTTGATTGATAATATCCCTTGTCGACCTTGACGAAAATCAGCGGTCCCTTGCTTTGAGCTAGTTCTCTTGCCTTCCTCAGAGTGTTATTCATGACGCTCAGCACTTGTTCTTTTTCGTTGACGTATTCTTTGCTCTTTTCGTCGCCGAGCTCCATCTTCAGAAGGTTCTCCGCAAGAATTGATGTGCCGCAGATCTCTCCGTTTTTGATGAGTGTTGACGTTATTACTTCCTGCATTTCCTGTCGGTTCGAAAGCTTTTCCCATAATGGCTCAGCGTTGTCAAGTATCTTCGTGACCTTGTTCCATCTTTTCGTGTTCTCGTTGCCTATGAGCAGTTTCACCCGTTCTTTCCACTTCCTGAGCCATATTCCCGTCCAGATGCTCAAGAACTCGTCCAGCTCAGTTGGGTTTTCGTTGAAGAAGCTTTCCAGTTTCTCCACAAGTTCGCATTCGTTTGCTTCTTTCCCAACAAGGTCCCAGTGAACCTTAAGATAGTTCGTCAGGTCTTGGCAGGCTATTTGGAGTACCTTGCGATCCGAACCCAAAACGTCCAGCATCGGGTTTTTGTCTTTGAGCTTTTCAGACAACAGGATTTCAATGAAGTTCATAGGTACTCCCGTCTCGAAGCCTTCTCCAACTAAAACAAGACTGTGAAGTTTTAATTAAGCTTTATTCGTAATGGCTTCTATAACTTTCTTCGATAATTTTCAGCCATATTACGGTTTTAGAAATATCCTAAGAGCCCTTTTCGGGCTTTATTCAATGAAATCTGGCAATTCCTTAACGCTCTCAAGAATTAAATCGGGTTTCTCCTTCTCCAATTCCTCGCGAGAGAATATTCCAGATAGGACTGCAACCGTCTTGGCTCCAGCGTTCTTTCCAGCTCTTACGTCAACGACAGAGTCTCCAACGACCACGCATTCGCATGCTTCCACCTTCAACTGCTTAGAACACTCCAGCAGCGCTTCGGGAGAGGGCTTCGGATTCAACGTGTCAAAGGCGGTTACCACTTTCTGGAAGTACTTTGCCAGGCCAAACCCCTCCAGCTGCTTAATCACCTCCGTCGTAGGAACGTGACGTCTGGTGGTTAACGCCAACTTTGCTTTTTCCGAAAGCTTCTTCAGAGTGTCCGCAACATTCGGAAACGGTTTTGTTCTCGAAGCAGTGGCGTCGTAGTAGGCTTTGAGATATATTTGCAGGAATCTGTCCACGTCAATCCCGCTGATCAGGTCGTTGATCGGCAAGTTCTGCTCAAGCCTTTTCGGAATTTCGGTCATTACTTTGATGTCGACCGTTTCCTGTCCCATTGCCGCGAAAGCCGTCCTCGCAGCTTCAAAATATGCTTCTTTTGAATCCACTATCGTGCCGTCCAAATCGAACAGTATGCCTCTGGCCTTCAACTTCATGTTTTGCGTGTCCCTTCCTAGCTAACGTGGTATTTGTTGGAGCTATTTGTTTCGATAAGTTTTTATTCACGGTTAATTGTCTAAGGTAAATACCCAATAAACCTGTCGGGCGACAAATCAGGAAAGATTATGGATGGCAAGAAAAGCAAGAATACGCTTAACGAGCACCGACTACATGAAACTCGAAGGAGTATGTGAAGAACTGAAAGCAATCGCCCAGAAAACAGGAGTCAAACTTACTGGGCCGGTTCCGCTGCCAACAAAGAGACTTAAAGTTCCAGTGATGAAGTCGCCTTGCGGCGAAGGAACCGCAACGTGGGATAGGTGGGAAATGCGGATTCACAAGCGGCTTATTGACGTTGACGCTGAAGAACGCGTCATGAGGCGCATCATGAGAATTCGTGTCCCAGAAGAAGTGCACGTAACCATAGAGCTCCTTTAGACGCGCAGACAGCTATTTTTCGTGTATCCATTTGAATAACGGACACGCTTCGCACTTCTCTAGGAAGACTAAGCCTTCCTTGGTCGTCTTGAAACGATGTTTTTCGTCACTTTCCAGAAGGTCCTTACTGATCAGCGCATTCAAGTATCGCTTTGCGAGTGAGTATGAAAGGTTAGCGTCTCTCATCAATTCTGTCTTGTTCTTTCCAGACTTCCTTCTTCAATATCTCGAAAGTAATGTCATGTCTGTCTCTGTTAACCATTTACACTCACTGAAAAGTTGTCCTTGGGTCCACGTTTTCTTTTCATTTCTAAAACATATATAGTTTTGCTCACTGTCATGTCAGGCTTCTAACGTTACACTCGTATAGGTCTGCTGGAAGCGCTTTTATTCCTCTGTGGAACCTTGAGTGGTTGAACCATTCCCTGTACTCGTGCAGTCTGCCTTTGAGCCATCCGGGAAACTTCCGCAGATAATTAATGAACTCACGGTTCAGGTTCTGAATGCACCTTTCGACCTTGCCCTTGTCCTGAGGATAAGACGGATGCGCAAAATGTGCCTCAACGCCGTGTTCCCTGCACCACTTCTTCCATGCCTCTTTGAACTGCGGGCCGTGGTCAGAAAGTATCGCCTTTGGCAGCCTCTTCTGCTTCTGCAAAAGAGCCGTCACCTCCCCTGTCGTCAACTCATGATCAAACTGCTCCGCTAAAACGAGGAACCTGCTGTAATCGTCGATGCAAACCAGAAACCAGTATTTCTTGCCCTGAACGCTGAACGGCCCCTTGAAGTCGATCTGCCACAGTTCATTAGGCACTTTGGCCCTGAAAAACTTCCAGCGCCTGAACTCGCGTTGGTACCCGTTCACTCCGTGTCTTACAAGAACGTTGTTTATAGTCTCTCTGGATAGCCGAACCTGCTGCACGCAGCGCACTGCTTCCCTTATGAAGCCTGGAAGATTGATCAAGCCTTGTTGAATGCGGGCTGTTCCCCATTTAAACGTGCTTCTTAAAGCGAGAATGGACAGCTCTACTTTGTCTGTAACTTTGCTTTGCCTGGGCTCTCGGGGCTTGTCTTTGTAGTATTCTCGGCCAACGTGTCTGGCTCGTTTCAACCATCTATGCACGGTCTGCCTTGTCGTATCGAACAGGTGGGCAATGCGGGTCACCGGTAACCCTTTCTTGACAAGCTTCCCGAAGGCTCCCCTAATATCAGGAGAAAACCTCACAACACCACCAAACACCTATTATGGGTTCAACAGCAAAAAAGTGTAACGTTAGAAAGTTGACTTTACACTCACAAGAGAGGCCATACAAGCAAGTATGAAAGGACGGTCAGAACCAAACTTGCAGCAAAAGCTAGGGCCCAAATCTTTTTGTCCCACAGGAAAATCTTGTACCCGTCAAGTATCCCGAACGGAATCAAGTTGAAAACGGCTATCCACGCGTTAAAGGCAGCGACGAGCACAAGTACAGGCGCATATGGGGTCGGAACTAATCCGCCCGCCATGAACAGTGCCGATAGCACGATGTTTGTCACTGGCCCTGCGATGGATATCTTACCTATTGGTTTTCTGTCAGCAAATCCAGCCACCATGACCGCGCCGGGAGATATGACTTTGAACAGCGGTGAGATTACAGATAGCAGGGTCAGAATTGCGCCTGTGAACGTCAGCCTGAATTCCGCCCAGAACCCTTCTCTCTGGGCAATCACCTTGTGAGCTATTTCGTGCATGAAGAACGATGCAGTCAATGCTACAGTAAATGCAGTCAGCATGGCGTAGTCCACGGCGTAGTTGCTTCTGAAAAAATTCGAGAAGAAACCCATGGATACTGCAACGCCCATGACAAGCAATGCCGCTATTGTCAAGTGCTTAAGCTCTTGGCTGCTGAAACGTATGCTTCTCTTCATCAACGCAGGCGGCGCATAAACAACCTTGTACTCATATGAATTCCTTTTCTGAACCAGTGCCGGCGGCGTTTCCTGTTTGGACGTGCGAGCCAGCTTCATTTGCGGGCAATCATGATTCTCTGGCAGGCGATGCTCAGAACAGAAAGAGCCCCCGCAATACGGACACCTAAAAGGGAGGAACACTTCCTTCCGGCATCTGTCGCATTTCATGCTTGCACGCCTTCTGTTGGAAGAGATGGTGATGGCTAATCGTTTATACATTTCTCTCTAAGATAAGGGGAAAGGGCCTTGATGTCAAAGTGTTAAATTCTTAAAACCAGCAATACAGATGAGTATATGCTTCAAAGTCAACGATGGGAAAAAAGGGCCACATGAAAGCCTTCAGCTTTGTCCACGCTGCTGACTTGCATCTTGGCTATTCGCAGTACGGCCTAGAGGCTAGACGCGAAGACTTTGACAAGACCTTTCAAGAACTGGTCGACAAGACCATTGAGCTGAAGCCCGATTTCATGATAATAGCGGGAGACCTGTTCCACCACGCGCGTCCTTCGAATGTCACGTTGGAGAACGCAATCAGAAACTTCAGTCGCCTCCGCGACAGCGGCATCACCGTGTTAGTCGTGGACGGCTCTCACGATTCAGCGCCTAACGTCATAACTGGCTCCATTCTGAATCCGCTGGACAGCGCAGGTCTCATCTATTACTTGCCGAGACATGAAGGAGCTTGCTGGCGCAAACCTGACTGCTGCTATGTCTACGGTGTTCCGAACTATCGAACCAGACGCAAGACGGAAGAACTGCTTCCTGCCTTCATGGAGCAAAACAGGCCGACACCTGACGCTTCACTGTTCAACATTTTCGTCTTCCACATGGCTCTAGACCTTCCGAGCGTCAAACCACCGTACATGGAGGCTGAGGCGCCGCCTGAACTCATCCCCGAAGGGTTCCAATACTATGCTGCTGGTCATGTGCACAAGCCTTACAAGGGAGAGTTTAAGAGCGGATTGTTGGTCTACAGCGGATGCACCGAAACCGTTGGCTACGACGAAGCCGAGATTAAGAAAGGGTTCTACCATGTTAGGGTTGATGAAAAAGGAAAAATCTCACCTGAATTCATAGAACTTGAATCGCCCCGCAAGTTCGTCGTTTTAGAACATGATTTTATGGGTGTAAATCCTCCGAGAATAACAGAACTTGCCGTTCAACTTGTCAAAGGCGCAGATGAAGACGGAGCTATCATCATCTTGGTTTTGAAAGGAGTCTTACCAGCCGAGGCAAACCGCTCCGAAGTGGATGTTGCCAGCATCAGGGCAGCGGCTGAAAAGGCCTTGCTCGTGCATCCTGTCGTGTTGCTGCGTGAAAGTGAGGTTTCAGAGGAGATTGTTCGATCAATATTCGAAAGCGAGTTTAAGGACTTGAAAACGAAGGCTTTCGAATATTTCATGCAGATATTCTCAGAACGTCACAGCCGAGGAGAAGCCGAAAAAATCGCTCGCATCGCAATCAGTCTCATTGAACCGCTGACCAAGAAACAAGAGGAAAAAGTGAAACAAACCTTGGAGGAGCTTCTGCAATGAGAATTGAAATTGTCCAACTCGAAAACGTACGTTCCCACACAGAGTCAACCGTGCCCTTCGCAAGAGGCTTCAACTGCCTGGTCGGCGGGCTCGGCTGCGGAAAATCCAGCATCCTGTACTCAATAGACTTCGCCCTGTTCGGAGACCCTGTGGGCAGAAGCTTCGACTATCTACTGCGAGAAGGCTCAAACCACGGCAAGGTCACCGTTCAATTCGTTCAAAATGGGAAAAGCTACAAGATATCTCGCGGGTTGAAAAGACGAGGAAAAGGAATAGGCCAAGACTTTGATGAGCTGAAACTCTTCGAAGACGAAAACCTGATATCGAGCGTGAAAAGCGACGCCGTGGCTGAACAAATCAAAGCCATCACAGGCTTGGACAAGGACCTTTTCCGCGAAATAGTCTGGGTGAGACAGGAGCGTTTGAAAGAGCTCTTGGATGTCGCGCCAAGAGAAAGACAAAAACGATTAGACGAACTTTTCGGGCTGTCCGACTACGAAACAGCATGGAGCAACATTGCAGACTACAAGCACGAATATGAAGGAGAAAGAAGTGCCTACGAAAAAGACCCGGATATCATTGGAATGGAAAAACTAAACAATGAATATAACAAGACCGTCGAAGAATTCTCGCTGATCGAAATCGAACTGCAGGACGCAGCAAAGAAGCTAAGCATAGCGAAAAAGGCGTTGGGAGAAGCCGATTTGAAACTGAGAAAACTTGAAGAGGTCAGAAATCTCGTAGAAGAATTCAAACGGAAAGAAGCTCAAACACGAGCAAACCTCAAGAACATCGAGGAAGCATCGGCGACATTAGACAAGAAAATTGCGGACAAGAGAGACAGCATTGAAAATTTGAAGCAACGGGCAACCACAATGGAAGCTCAGATACAGACTCACAAGGCAAGACTAAAAGAGATCGGTGTTTCACCCGACCAACCGATTGAAGCCTTGAGACAATATTTGGCAGTCTCTTTTGACGACCAAATCTCAAGCATGAAAGCGGAACAAGAAGCAACTCTCAGAGGCATGCGGGAAGACCAAAAGAGAATGTCTTCTATGGCGGCTGAAAGTCGCTGTTCACTGTGTCTGCAACCGTTAACAGAAGAATACAAGAACAGCCTAGTGCAGGGCATTCAGGAACAGAACGGCAAGAGACAGCAAGCGGTAAGTCAACTTCAAAAGGAAATTGAGGACCTGCAGCAGACAAAAAGGAAGGCAAACGACGCCTTTTCGAACCTGCAATTGCTCATCCCCAGAGCTGAGGACCTGAGAAACCGCATGAACGACGAATCTCAATCTCTTGTTGACCTTTCAAGGGAGCTGGAAGAAAGGCGAAGGTTAAGAGAGGATATGCGAGCTCAGCTTGAAGCGGTAGAGGCTGAGATCAGAAAATTTGACACATCCGAGCTTGAAACTGCAAAAGTTCGAAAAGACGAAGCTTCAGATGAGTTCTATCAAGTACAATTGGACCTGCGAACCAAGGAGAACCGCAAGAAGGATTTGACCAGACGTTTGGATGAACTGAAAGAGAGGATCGATCAAGCCCAGCAGAAAATCGAGCGCATGGAGAAAATAGTAAGGATTGTGGAAATCATCGGAAGCATTCGAGACGGATACAGAAGCATCCAGCCCAAGCTGCGGACAGAGTTTGTAAAGGTCCTGAGGAACTTTGTTCAGCAGGTTCTGGACAGCTTGGTGAGTGGCGAAGGTCCACTGCTGAGCGTCATAGTTGACGAGTCTTACACTCCGTATGTAAGAAGCGAAAGCGGTGCTGAGCGTGAGGTTTCATGCCTGTCTGGCGGAGAACGAACATTGCTGGCTTTCGCCTATCGCCTAGGACTGGGTCAATTGATCATGCAGTCTAAGACAGGTCACGGATTGAGCATGCTCCTTCTTGACGAACCCACAGAGAGCCTTGGCAGAGAAGACGGTTCCATAGATCGCTTGGCCGAAGCTATATCACGTTTCAAAGCTGTGGAGCAGATAATTGCTGTTACGCACAGCGAGGCCTTCGCGGAAAAGGCTGAGCATGTTATAAGGCTTGAGAAAGAGGCTGGCGTGAGCAAGGTTTCAATTGGAAGGTGACTGAGAAACCGTGTCAATCGCCACAAGGGTTTGCCTACGCGAGGATGCAACGAGAGCGTCAAGAAAGATGCAGAAGAGAAAGAACACGTCGAAATGGCAAAAGGAACAATAAGGAAGAGCTTCGAAGTCGTCTAGGGCACTGGCTACGCAAGCACGATCGAAGTCAAATCAGAGCCTAGAACAGTGCCGCAGTTCACTTTCTGCTTTCAGTGATCCCGTCGAGGGCAACCAGAAACCTGCAAGTATCACACATCTGGTCTTCCCTCGTTGCATCTTTCTTGCCACACTTAACACACTTGACGCTCTCAACCGTCTTCTGGTTTGGAGAAGAATTCTTGAGCATTCTACTACCCGAGAACTGCTTTTCAAGAACTTGGAGTTATCAATTATGAATTCAGAATATAGACTCAAAAGAAGTGTACCTAGAAGGTTCCCTCTCTCTCAACAACGCTGTTCTCTAGAATGCCTATCTTTTCAATCTCTATCCTTACAGTGTCTCCTGATCGAAGAAACCTCGGCTGGGGTTTCATGGCAAAGCCTACGCCTGCTGGGGTTCCAGTTGCTATGATGTCGCACGGTTCAAGGGTCATCACTCGGCTCAAGTGATGTATTGTCTCGCAGACGTCGAAAACCATGTTTTTTGTTGTGGAGTTTTGGCGAAGTTGGTTGTTGACCCACGTGCGGACGGACAGGTTTGATGTGTCTTTAAGCTGGTTTTCGGTGGTGATGCATGGTCCGGTCGGAGCGAAGGTGTCGAAGCTTTTCCCCCTAGTCCACTGTCTGTCCTTGAACTGGATGTCGCGGGCTGAAACATCGTTCAGTATCATGTACCCAAAAATGTACGGCTTGGCTTCCTTAGCCGAGATGTTCTTGGCTTTTCTGCCTACAACGATGGCCAGTTCTGCCTCATAGTCGAGCTGCTTAACAAACGAAGGCTTCACAATGTCTTCGTGCGGCCCAATTATTGTTGTGCGAGGTTTCATGAAAATCACCGGCTCATCCGGGATGCTAGCGTTTTGCTCGGCAGCATGGTCTCGATAGTTCAGGCCTAAACAGACAATCTTGGTAGGAGAAGCCACCGGCGCCAACAACCTTGCACGATTGAGTGGCAAGGAAGCAGTCTTGACGTCTTCTTCTGAAGCGTTTTCAAGCAATCTTTCTGCGGTTTCCATCCCCTTTAGTCCTGAGATAATTAGTTGCTCCAGCTGTTCAGGAAGCTTCACATTTAAACGTCTTGCGAGTCTAGGCAAACAAACAATGCCGTTTCCTTTCAATACGCCAAATTGCTCTTTTTCCCTTTGGTGATAGCGGACAAGTCTCAAAGCTGCATCTTTCCTCTATGTTGGAATAACCCCAAGCGTAGCCACCGACATGCCTCTCTTCTCGAGCTCGCGGATGAAGGGGTTTATGCCAACTGAATCGCTTGCTATGTGACCTGTGACAATCAGGTTTCCTTTTCCTTCAGCCTTCAGCTTTTCCAAGTCTCCCAAGCCTATGTGAATGTATATGACGGTTCCGACGCCATGTTTGAAGTAGGTTTTCGCGATTTCGTATCCGCCGTTCGTTCCAGCACCATGTGAAACAACAACTTTTCCAGCTGGGTTTCCAGCTTTTCCAAGCCTTATCTCGATCTCAGTCGATGCCCTTGCAAATTCAGGGAGCTCCTTCAAAGCAGAAACCACATCTTGCACTGTGGCGTTGTTTCGAAGCCGTTTTTCAACTTGTTCGCTCATGATTCTTCTGCCAACCTCATCCAAAGGCGTGTGAATGTTCATGTACGGCATTTTCAAAAGCCTTGCAACGTCAACCGCATGAGCATAGTTTCGTGAATGTGCTTCCACTTCCAAGTCTTCAAGCTTCTTCCTAACTGCTTTTTCCGCTTCTTCTCTCGGGACTCCTGCGTTAACCATCTGCTGAATGTGCCTTCTGAAAACTTGGTGAAAGTTTATGACTGCGTCTCCGCCGGCTGGGTGATGGGCGATGACTGCATTGTAACCCAAGTGGTTCGCAAGCAAAAGCTCAGAAGCGCCAGCGTCAATTCCGAACAGAACCTTTTCGATGTTTTCGCCAGGCACGTATATAGCGCTGTCTTCTGGGACTTCCTTAAGACCTGCAAGCTTCAAAGAAATCTGCATAATCTCTTCAGTATTCACTTAATAATCACCTTCAATTTTGAAATAATGTTATATTGGTTTCCTATGTAAATAAAAATATGTGCAGACTCAACTTGTTAAAAAGCATCTCAACTGAAGAGCAAACGGGGCGCTCGGATGCGGATAAGAACAAGAGAACTGGCTTTGACTGAGGGCGTGGCAGCAGGCATTCTCTTCGGAACAGCAGCCATCTTCATAAGGTTCCTGCAAGGCTTAGACGCGTTCTCAATAGCCTTCTGGCGAATCATAATCGCCTGTTTGGCCCTAACCGCGATACTGATCGTCGCCAAAAGACCGTTCAGCCTCGTCTTAGTAAGGAAGAATGCGAAGGAACTCCTCATCCTCAGCTTTTTCCTCGGCTTGCACTTCATATTCTTCGTGTCCGCCGTGAAGGACACAACTATTCTGAATGCGACAGTTCTGGTCAACACTTCTCCGATCTTTTCGATGCTTGTTTCAAGTTTTTTGTTCAAAATCAAACCCAGCCGGCTGGCGCTGGCAGGCCTGACAGTGTCGTTCATAGGCGTGTGCATCATTGCATTCGCCGAAACCATCACTGGCAGTACGGGTGTTCAGTCGGGGGCGTTTTCTTCGAGCCTCATAGGGGATTTGGAAGCAGTTTTGGCTGCTGTGGTTGAGGCTTTCTATCTCAATTACGGCAGGAAACTGAGAAGCGAGATGAGCATTCTTACTGCGGTGCTCCCAATGTATGTTCTGACTGCGATCGTCATAGGAGTCATTGGTTTGCCAGTTACTCAGAGAACTCCGGCTTTGCCAGCGAAGACGGAATTCATCCTTCCGCTCTTGGGCTTAGGGATATTCCCCACGGCGATAGCGCATACATTGTACTTCTCGTCTTTGTCAAACCTGAAATCCTTCGAGACCGCGACGATGGCTTTGATCGAACCCATCGGCGCAACATTTCTCGGTATGGCTCTATTTCAAGAAATACCGGCGCCTTTGTTTGGGTTCGGGGCAGCATTGACTTTGCTGGGAATCCTTTTTGTCGTTAAGCAGAAGCTTTAGGCGCCAAGAGAGGAGTGAGAACGTTATTCTTCTTCGGCGATTTTCTTCTTTTTGATAATCAACGTGTTTTCTTTGCCGCCTATAATCCTGAAGTGGTCCTTCAACTCTTTCCTGTGCAGGAACTTGCGCAACAATGCTCGCAGGTACAGTCTTGAGATTGCTTTTTCCTCACCCTTTACCGTTATCTCGTTTACTCCTGCGTCAACTTCCGCTTTGGTTTTTTCCTTCAGGAACTCTGTCAGGTCTTTGATTATGTCGCTGCCTTCGCTTTTGAGTTCTGATATGTTTATTTTTGCTTCCGTCATGGTTTTTCACCTTATTTTCGGACCATTATGACCCTTACTTGGTCGCATGCATCTTCACATGCGTCAGCAATCATTTCTATGGCTTCGAAAAGCTGGCTTATTAGGATTGCCGCTCCCGCCTTAGGCAGGTCTTCCTTGCCAAGTAGTGTTCGAGCCTTCTCATGGATGTCGTCAACCTTTTCTTCCTCTCGTTCCACTGCATCCGCTGCCTGAAGTGCCTCCTCAGGTTTCGTCATCATCTTGTTCACGCATTTTTGAAGCGAAGCCGCGCATTCTTTCACGTTCTGAACCATCACAATCGCTTCTTCTTTAAGTGGATCCGGCACATGCTGCATAGGGATGGCGCCGAGGACGCGTGTGGACTCGCGGCTCCAGTCTGCGACCATGTCTACTTTTTTGATCAAGTCCATCAGATCCTCTCTGTCTACTGGAGAAAGCTCGCCCTTTGATATTTCGTCCATGACTTTTCGTCGCAGAGCATCTGCTTCTTTTTCGCCGCTAGTTACTCTTTCGACAGATCTTTGCATTTCCTTTTCGTCGCCCTTTACTGCGGCCCTTATCGCCTTCTCTAAGTCTTCAACGATTCCAGTTGTCAGAGCAAGATGTCGCTGTATGGTGGCCAACGCTTTGGTCTCTCTTCTCTTCTCAAACCACTTTACCAACTCACTCAACAGCTATCTCCTCTTTGAGTCCAGTTTCAGGATAGGGGAACACATGGGCTTTTTCACGTTGGAAACTAACTGTGACTTTTTCGCCTATATTAAACCATTCTCCCATCAGCGAGGGCTTAGCAATCAAGATCGAGTCCTGGTTTTCAAGTCTGACTTCGTATCGAATGTTTGTTCCCTCAAAAACTACTCTTTCCACCGAACCCGAAATCGCGTTCTCTCCCCGCCTGGCTCCCTTTTCGATTGTGAACGTTTCAGGTCTTATGGCTAGAACCACTCTTTCGCCTCTTTTCAAGTCTCCATTAGTGGCGTGGACTTTTGTTCCGCCTCGGAGCTCTATTGACGTTTCTTTGCCGGTCATGATTGAAACGTATCCTTCCAAGAAGTTTGATTCCCCGATGAAGTTGGCGACGAACACGCTTTGCGGGTTCATGTAGAGCTCTTCAGGTGTTCCGACCTGCTGGACCTTTCCTTTTTTTATAACTGCTATTCTGTCCGAAATCGACATGGCCTCGGCTTGGTCATGGGTTACGTGTATCGCTGTCAACTCTAGGTCCTTCACCATTCTTCTTATGTCATATCTGAGCTCCTTTCTCACTTTCGCGTCCAACTGTCCCAAAGGCTCATCTAAAAGCAGCAGTTTGGCTCCGGCTGCTAGGGCCCTTGCAACTGCTGTTCTCTGCATCATTCCGCCGCTTAACTCGTTTGGAAAGGCATCCGACCGTTCGTGCAGTTTGACCATTTCAAGCACTTCATGCCCTATGATGCCTGCTTTTTTCATGTCGAACCCCTTGACCCTTGGACCATAAATGACATTGTCCCAAACGTTCATGTGAGGAAACAGGGCGAAAGTCTGAAAGACAAATCCGATGTCTCTGTCTTCAGGCGGAACGTTGTTGACAAATCGTTCGCCGATGTAAATCTCGCCTTTGTCGGGCTGGATTAACCCGGCGATAAGTCTAAGCAGCGTTGTTTTTCCGCATCCGCTCGGACCAAGCAGCGAGAAATATTCTTTTTCATGGATATGGAGGCTTACGTTGTCTAAGGCGACGATTTTGCCGAACTTTTTCGAAACGTTGACCACTCGGACATCTGGCACTGGTCAGACTTCCTCCATATTCCATGTCTGACTGTAAGATTTTATTGCATAGATTGTAAGCGGTATATTAACCATGCTAGTATCTTCCTTTTCCCTTCACGATAAGCCTCAATGCTAAGAGAATTATGAAGGAGAACACTATCAGGAAGCCACAGCCAAGACCGATTTCCAGCGGCGTGGCTGCCACTTTCTTCATGACCCATTCCACTATCACTACAGGCGCAGTTCGCAGGCTTGTTACTACCGCCACGGTTGCGCCAGTCTCGCTGACGCTTCTGGTGAAAACCATTATGGCGCCTGAAAGTATGGAGTATTTGGTCAGGGGCAGGACTATTGTTCTGAAGACGCCGAGAGGTTTTGCTCCAAGCGTTCTCGCAGCTTCCTCTAAGTCTGGGCTTATTCTCTCAACCGCCGCCGACATCGACCTCACGAAGTAGGGGTACGTTATTGCAAGATGCGCGAAAATCAGCACCACCATTTCAGGCATAAAGGCAAAGTTTGCCTTCCAGAAGATGGCAAGGGACACGCCTAAGGCTATAGAAGGAACAACAAGCGGAACGTTGACAAGCACATCTAACACTGCAGACGGAAGAACTCCGAGCTTCCTTCTTGCAACAATAATTGCCATTGGCAACCCTATTATAACGTTCAAGATAGTGACTACCGCCCCCAGAAAATATGAAAGAAGGAGGCTTTGCCAGTATTCTCCCCAGACACCTGCGCCGGAAAGCGACTTAGGCAATGTATCCGTGAAAATCGCTTGAAGTGCTGGAAGCGCAACGAAAAGCGACGGGATGAGCACAATGGCGAAGAAAATTAGAAGGGTGATGCTGTCTCTTGAAGACGCTGCCTTGGAATAGCTTAGTTTCCGCTCAAATGTCGGCCATATCTTTCTCACGGGCAACTTGAGCTTGGGTCCAAGGGCCCTAATCGTCAAGAAGATAGCAAGTGCAACTGCGATGAGTATGAAACTTGCGAAAACAATCGAGCCCTCATAGGTAGACCCAACGTAATCTTTTTTCATGTTTTGTATGAAAACAGGACCGTTTTCGAAGGCTCCTGCAACTATGAATGTGGCTCCAGTTTCTGAAATTGACCGCGAAAAGGCGAGTATGAAAGCTGCTATCAGCGAGGGTTTTATGATCGGAAAGGTCACCGTTCTCGACGCCGTGAACGGTGGCGCCCCCAAGGTTCTCGATGCATTCTCGTATTCCTTCTTGTAATCAAGCAGCGCTCCGACTATAACCCTCACCACGACTGGATAGGAAAATGTGAAGTGAAGCAGCACGACGAGAAGCCAGCCTTGTGAAACCAGCGAGTTGCCAAAAAGCGAAGACACGCCGCCCGGTTCGCTCCAAAAAAGAAGAAGCGAGTAGCCCAGCGCAGCCGTCGGCACAATGAACGGAATGTCCGACACGGTGTCTAAGACGTTCAGCCATTTTGACTTTCCACGCGTTATCAGCCAAGCCATTGGAACTCCTGTTGCAACGTCCAATGCTGACACGAACAAGGCTATCGTGAAGGAGTTTTCGACCGCGCTTAGAGCGCGTGACATAAGAGCAGGTTGGTTCAGAACCTGCTGCATCGTGTTCCATTTGATTATTATCCCAAGAATCGGCGGTAGCAATATCAACGCGAAGAACAGTATCACGGCAGTCAAGTAAACGCCATACTTGACGGCTTTTCTCGATGAAAGCCTGTCTAATGCTTCTAACATCTTAGTTTTAGGCAACTGCTCTTCCGCCCAGGTTCCGCTTCTGTAGACTCAACATGGTTCCTTTTTCATTCGTGTTCTGCGCTGATAAGTTTTCTGTAGAAGGAAATGTCAGTTCGCCCGTCGAGTCGCATCACTGCCTTCGCTCTATTGACTCTCGGTTTCATCATCCAGACAAAAAGGTGGACGAGACAAAACTTAAGGCTTTTGTAGCGCAGGAGGTTAAGCTAAGAGTCGAAGGTGAAATCATGGGCATTCTAGAAGCCATCAAGGGAAGAAGGAGCATCAGAGCATTCAAGGATCAGGAGGTCTCGGAGGAATGTGTTGAGAAGCTTATCGATGCTGCGCGGTGGGCACCTTCCGCGGGAAACATTCAACCGTGGGAATTCATAATTGTTCGGAAACCAGAAATCAAAAGAAAACTTGCAGAAGCAGCGTTGGGGCAATCCTTTATTGAGGAAGCCCCAGTTGTAATAGTGGTTTGTGCCGATGAAAATCGCTCTTCCCAAGGTTATGGTGTTCGCGGCAAAACGCTTTATTGTATACAGGACACAGCTGCTGCCATACAGAACGTTCATTTGGCTGCCTATGCGCTTGGGTTAGGCACTTGTTGGGTTGGCGCTTTTAGGGAGGAAGAGGCGAGAAAAACATTAAAAATTCCTCAAGGAGTAAGACCAGTAGCTGTAATTCCGGTGGGTTATCCAGCTGAAACTCCTCAGCAGCGAAGTAGAAGACCCATAAGTCAAATAGTCCAATACGAAACTTTTTAGGACTCGTATGGCCGAATGTAAAGAAAGATGTTAAATAATATATTCGTCATTCTACTACTTTGAAGGATGAGTTATGGGCAATTTAGAAGAGGGGTTAAGGTGGCTTGACCAAGCCGAAGCCGACTTGAAAACAGCCAAGGACTGCTTAAAAGATCAAAATTACTACGCGAGTGCCTTTTTCTCCCAGCAGTTGGCTGAGAAGGCTCTTAAGGGTTTTCTCTATTCAGGAGGTTATAGAGCTTTAATAACGCATTCTGTAACCGAGCTTGTGGAAGAGGCATCAAAGCATGAAGTGGTTTTCGGCAATTTAATAGATTATGGAAAAGAGCTTGACCGACATTATATAGGTTCTAGATACCCTAACTTTTATCCGAAGGGTCCTGCATATAAGTATTACACGAGGGAGATAGCTGAAAGATGCTTAAATTATGCAGAGTCAATATTGAAAGAAGTGGAGAAGTCTTTGAGAAGATAGAGAAGTATGTTAAAAAGCTTGTCAATGTGCTGAAACCTAACTTAATTATTCTTTTCGGGTCATTTGCGAGGGGAGACATTAATGAGGGTTCTGATGTTGATATTTTAGTTGTGGCGGATTTTAAAGAAGATTTTCTTGACAGAGTAAGAGTGCTGATTGATCTTAATACCTTTGGTATACCAGTTGAACCTATTGGTTATACGCGTGAAGAGTTTGAAGAGATGAAAAAGGCGAAAAATCCTTTTATCATGGAGATTTTGGAAAGTGGAAAGGTTATGTATAAGTCATAAGTTAAAATATTGTTGGTTTATTGGTTAGTGGTGCACAGATGAAGTATTCTTTAATTGCTGAGGCTTACGAGAAAATAGAAGCCACAACGAAAAGGCTGGAAATGACGGACCTGCTCGTAAACCTTCTCAAAAATACGCCTAAGGAAGTCATCGACAAGGTTGTTTACTTGACTCAGGGCAGAATATACCCTGATTTTGTGAGTGTTGAGATAGGCGTTGCTGAAAGGCTTGCAATAAAGGCGCTTGCGAAAGCTTCTGGAAGGAGGGAAAGCGAAGTTGAAGAGGATTTGAAAAAGAGCGGCGACCTCGGCATAACAGCACAGAAATTCATAGCATCAAAAAGGCAATTGACGTTCGCTCATCAGCCATTGACTGTTGAGAAAGTGTATGAAACCTTTGATAAGATGGCTCAAGCCTCAGGGTCAGGTGCCGTTGACTTGAAACTTGCGCTTTTAGCTGGCCTCTTGTCGGCTGCTTCTCCGAAAGAAGCCAGATACGTCATGAGAACAGTCACTGGCAATCTCCGTCTCGGCATTGCTGACATGACGGTTCTGGATGCTTTAGCCATAGCCTACGGTGGCGGAAAAGAAGCTCGAGAACTTGTAGAGCGTGCGTACAATGTTTCCTCAGACCTCGGAAGAGTTGCGAAAGTTGTGGTTGAAAAGGGGCTGGAGGGAGTGGAGGAGTTCGAGGTCTTGGTCGGTGAACCGATAAGACCTATGCTAGCAGAAAGGCTTCCGTCGCCAGAAGAAATCTTGGAGAAGCTGGGCGGCAAGTGTGCAGCCGAGTACAAGTATGACGGTGAACGTATTCAAGCTCACAAGAAAGGCGAAGACGTAA
>Ga0210017_1001858_pt1 | contig 18359 bp, 19 predicted proteins | sample CryGeyCG2014_020_FD_183966 | JGI IMG/M metagenome (GOLD analysis project Ga0210017, IMG submission 183966) | Groundwater microbial communities from aquifer - Crystal Geyser CG08_land_8/20/14_0.20 (SPAdes) (version 2) | ecosystem: Environmental > Aquatic > Deep subsurface > Groundwater | place... | reverse complement strand
TACAATACCAAACGACCGCATTGGTCGCTCTAATTACTCTCACCGGTGGATTATTTACTTAAAAACAACTATTTGTCCAGAATGTGTTGGACTAATACAGTTGCTTTACTTTTTTGATAAAATATGCGAAGATAAAAGTATAATAATAAATTAAGTTATGTACCGCAATAGGGTGAAATAATTGGTTTATAATTTACAATAAGTATTCGGGGATAGCTCAGCGGTAGAGCAATTGGCTGTTAACCAATGGGTCCAGGGTTCGAATCCCTGTCCCCGAGTTCCAAAAATCCAACTAATATTAGTTGGATTTTTTGATACTACAGTGAGAAACGTAATAGCAAAGTAAAAAATTTTTCCGTCAGTCTCAGTTAATTTTTGGTTCTAAACTCCATGCATCTTCGTTTAGCTTGCAAAGTTTCAATGTCAGATTGTCGTGCCGCGAGGAAGGAAGTTCAAAATGGAAAATATTTTTAGTAAGGCGTTGAATTATTGGCCTGGATCACTATTGCAAACGGTTCGCAATCGTGTTAATATTGAGATATATGGAAAATATAGAGGAAAAATTAGTAAATTTGGGATATAAACTTACGAAACCACGCGTTAAAGTTTTACGCTTTTTGAGAAAAACAAGTAGCACTCCCTATTCGGCGCAAGATATATTTAAGAAGATACAGGGTGTTGACTTAGCGTCGGTTTATCGTGTTTTGGCTTTGTTTAATGATTTAGAGATAGCGAATGAAGAATTTTTTGGTAAAGAGAAAAAATATTGTTTGGCCACGAATCCGCATCATCATGTAGTTTGTCGAAGATGTGGCAAGACGAAAATGGTAGAATGTGATCATGATTATGGCAATAAATTCCAAAATTTTAGCGATATAAGACACCAGTTGATATTAACTGGTATTTGCAATAAATGTAAATAATTAAAAATATATGCGAAAAAGAATATTTTTATTTTTTTTAGCGATTATGTTAATCGCCGTGGCAATATTTTTTACAGGTTGCGGCCAACAAGCCGAGGATAAAAAAATTGGTAAAATAAATATAATGGTAAGTATTTTACCGCAAATTTATTTTGTAGAAAGAATTGGCGGAGACAAAGTTGAGGTTTCAGAAATGATTCCGCCGGGATTCAGTCCGGAAACTTACGATCCGTCTCCGAAACAGCTGCAAAAATTGCAAGACGCTGTTATTTATTTCCGCGTCGGGCACATTCCTTTTGAAAAAGCGCAAATAGAGAAATTAAAGGGCATGAATCAACTAATGAAAATAGTTGATTCCTCCGAAGGTGTTTCACTTTTAAGATTGGCGGCTCATAGTCATGGCGAGGCTGAACACAAGGATGAAGAAGGACACGAAGAGGGCGACGATCCGCATATTTGGCTGTCACCGAAGCTGGTGAAGATCCAAGCAAAGCACATTTACGAATCATTGGTCGAATATAGTCCGGATGATAAAGATTATTTTACTAAAAATTACGATCAATTTATATTAGATTTAGATAAACTGGATGATAAATTATCACAGGCTTTCGCGCCTATAAAAAATCAAACCATTTTGGTTTTTCATCCAGCTTTTGGTTATTTGGCTGATGCTTACGGCTTCAAACAAAAGGCGATTGAAATGGAGGGCAAAGATCCAACGCCGGCGCAGTTGAAGGCGATAATTGATGAAGCTAAAGCGGATAATGTTAAAGTTATTTTTGTACAATCACAATTCAGCACCAAGAATGCTCAAGCCGTAGCCGAAGAAATTGGCGGCGCCGTGGTGCAGATTGATCCTTTGGCCAAAGATTATTTTACCAACCTAGAATCAATTGCAGAAACAATCGTTAGTTCGCTTAAATAAAATGGACACGATCATAAAAGCCGATAAAGTAAATTTTTCCTACAATAAACAGAACAATGTTTTGACTGATGTTAGTTTTGAGATAGATAAAAATGATTTTATTGGGTTGATTGGTCCTAACGGTGGAGGGAAAAGCACACTGCTAAAAATTATTTTAGGATTATTACAACAGGATAATGGCAGTTTGAAAGTTTTTAATGAGGGCAATAAGGAAGCACGCAGTAAGATTGGCTATGTGCCTCAATATAGCAAGATTGATCTGGATTATCCGATTAGCGTCTGGGAGGTGGTGATGAGCGGATTTTTGGGAAATAAAAAAATAGGTTCGCGTTTTGACAAAAAAGAAAAGTACAAAGCCGAGGATGTTTTAAAAAATTTAAATTTGTTTGAACTTAAAGATGCGGCAATTGGCGAATTATCGGGCGGACAAAGACAGAGAATAATGATTGTTAGGGCTTTAGTAAGGGAACCAAAATTGTTGCTTTTGGATGAGCCGACTAATAATATAGACGAAGCAAGTGGCCGAGATTTATACGAACTTTTACATGAGTTAAATAAAACCATGGCGATTATTACAGTTTCGCATGATGTTGATGTTATTTCGCGTCATGTGAAAAGAATTTTTTGTTTAAATAACAAAATGGCGTGCCATAACGCAGTCGATGTCACGAACGGCGATGAAAGCGAAAACATGAAAAAAGTCCGTCATCGTCAGGAATGCATAATTCATTAATATTTTTATGTTGGCATTATTGCAATATTCATTTTTTAGTAACGCGCTTTTGATCGGAATTTTAAGCGGAATTGCTTGCGGAATTATTGGCAGTTTTATTGTAATTAAAAAAATATCTTTTATTTCGGGTAGTATTGCCCATGCTTCTTTTGGCGGTATAGGATTGGCGTATTTTTTCGGTTTTAATCCTGTTTTGGGCGCAGTTTTATTTAGTATTTTATCGGCTTTGAGTATTGGTTTTATTAATAAAAAAAATAAAACGCAGGAAGATGCCTCTATTGGCGCAATTTGGGCGATAGGTATGGCAGTAGGACTTATTTTTATTTATTTTACGCCTGGCTATGCCGCCGACCTGATGACTTATCTGTTTGGCAACATTTTATTATCCACTGTTCAAGATTTGTGGTACATTTTGTTGTTGGATTTGTTTATTATTTTGAGCGTGGTTTATTTGTTCAAATGGTTGGTGGCGATTATTTTTGACGAAGAATTCGCAACTGTGACCAATGTGCCAGTTTTTTCTTTGTATCTTTTCTTTTTGACGCTAGTGGCTTTGTCAGTAGTTGTCTTAATAAGGACGGTAGGTGTGATTTTAGTAATCGCGCTTTTGATTTTGCCGGCCGCCAGCGCGCAGCTTTTAAGCAAGAATTTTAAACATATTATCAGTTGGGCGATTTTACTAGCGGTGTTTGAGAATTTTGCCGGTATAATCCTATCTTATTATTTGAACATCCCGTCTGGTCCAGTGATAATTCTTTTGGCTGCAGCGACATATCTTATGATTTTGACAGGCAAATATTTTAGATTGAAAACCAAAATATATTTATAAATAACAAAACAAGAAATAATTTTTATCTCACTAATCTATTTTTATTTAGCAACGATTTTGATTATATTGGTTTGGCTTGGATCGTATATTTAAATTTCATCTCCAAGTTAGATATCCGCACAGTTATCTGGTCAATACTAGTAATGCTTTTAAACATTGATAAAATTGGGCTGGCCATGTCTATTATTTGGATTTAAAATTTAAACAAAGCTTTTTTATGTTTGATCCTGTAACAATTATAACACAGTAATAATTGTGATATAAACAGCAGGATTTATTACTGGAAACCGTTGGTTATCTTGCGCGAGAAAATATTAACGAACAGGGCGCTGTATTTGACTGGAATCCATGGATTAAACGCCAAGAGAAGAAGATATCAGACAAAGCGTGGTATGAAAAAAATTTAATGAATGCAATATATTTGGATACTGGAAGATAGTTATTTTTGGTGTTAAATCTGAATTATCAAAAAGTTTAAATCAAGAGAAACATTGGAAAAGTTTAGACCAATTTTTTATTAGACAAGACTTCAATTGACATAAAATTCAGGGCTTGTTATACTTCTATATAGAAGTAGTTAAGTTGAATATATTTTTTCCGCAGACAGTGGGCAATTTTGGCTGATTTCAGCTAAAATATTAAGACCTGCCGAGGAATATATACTTTTTAGTATATATGTCTGCGGTAGCACGCAGTTTTTTTATTAATAATTGTTAATAATTTACGGGACTGGTTGAGAAGTAAACTATTTTACTTACAACAATTTAGTCCTAGTTTAAAGCTTAAATTTATGCCCAAAACAAGACAACAAAAACAAGAAGTTTTGGATAGACTTGCGACTAATTTAGAAAAAGCCAAATCAGCGACTTTGGTTTCATTTTCGCAATTGCAAGTTGGCGAGGATCGAAAATTAAGGCAAGAATTGCATAATGAAAATATTAAATATGAAGTGATAAAAAAAACTTTGTTCAAAAAATCATTAGCAAAAGCAGGGTTGGAAGGAGTTGACATAGAAAAGGCGATGGGTAATATTTCAGTCGCTATTTCAGAAAGAGATGAAATTGCTCCGGCAAAAATAATCTCCAGATTCTCAAAGAGCAATGAGAATGTGAGCATTCTTGGGGGAATTTTAGAAAATAAATGGATTGACGCAGTAAAGGTGGAGGCGCTTGCGAAATTGTCATCGAAAGAGGAATTAATCGCCAGAACAGTCGGCGCTATCAACAGTCGGCGTTATCAAAGCCCCCTTGAGCGGGGTTGTAAATGTTTTAGCCGGAGGCTTAAGAGGATTGTTGAATGTTTTGCGTGAAATCAAAGAGGCAAAATAAAATTTTAATTTTGTGATATTTTATTTTTTATTTTTAAACATTATAAAATAAGTACTCAATGAGATAATTGAGTGAGAAAGGTTAAATATATGGCAGACGAACAAAAAAAGGCAGATGAAAAGAAAAAAGATGTTGCTTTTCAGGGCGAAGAAAAAATAAGCGCTTCGGAAAAAAAAAGCGAAGTGGAAGTCCCTGGAAAATTTAAGGGAGTTGTCCAAGAAATTGAAAAAATGTCAGTGCTTGATCTATCTGAATTGGTGAAAGTGTTGGAAGATAAATTTGGAGTTTCAGCCGCAGCTCCAATGGTTATGGCTCAAATGCCAGGCGTTGCCGGATCTGGCGAAGCTATCGCGGCGGAGGAAAAAAGCGAATTTGATGTTGAGCTGACGAGTGCTGGCGCGAATAAGATCAACATTATCAAGATTGTGCGCGAAGTGACTGAAAAGGGCTTGAAAGAAGCCAAAGACATAGCGGAAGGTGCTCCTATTATTGTAAAGGCTGGAGTCAAGAAAGAAAAAGCTGAGGAAATCAAGAAAAAACTGGAAGAGGCTGGCGCGAAAGTAACATTGAAATAATTCAGCTTGACAAAATTTTTTTCTAAATAGCATATTGATCCTTAAAACCCGCTGCTCAAGCGGGTTTTGTGTTCATTTCTTATTATGCAAATTTATAGGTTGATTTCGTAGATATTTTTATCAGTCAGAAGATAGATTATTTTTTCATCAGGCGCTGGGAAAGCGGATTTTATTTTTTCCAGATTTTTGATCACAAGGTTATTAGCCACTTTGCCTTGTTTGTCAGTGAGAATAATTTGGTTGTTATCCATGTCTATGATGTAAATGTAATCAAGCGTATCATCAGTATAGACAGAAGTATTATCGGAAATCGCTTGGTTGCAGCCAGTGATTTTGAGAATTTCTTGTTTGCCTTTAAAAAATTTGGCAATATTTCCATTTTTAGCGCTAAGCCAAATATTTCCGTCAATGGCAAGCGAAGAATAACCGGACAAATCAATTTTTTCTGCTAGCCATTCTGTAGGGCTTGAGAACCCACCGTCAGTGTAGTTATATTTATAAATTTGATTTTGCCCAGTGTCGAGAAGATACAGTTTTTTAGCATAGACGCCAAGTCCAGCATTGGAAGATATTTCTGATGGAAGATTGAAATTCAAGAGACGGCTTGTATTATTGTCAATATTAAAAAGAATCATTTTATTTTGCGCGTGATTGAAGAGTAGAAGCGAATTTGTTTCAAATGGTATTATTTGATCAATAAAATATGCGACGTCAGCGACTCGCACGGATGTTTTTTCTTTGTGGTTTATTTTATAGATTGTTTTGCCTGACGCATAATAGAGATTATTTTTGGCAAGCAGAATATTAGATGAGGAATTTGAAACCGCGTCAAACGCGACTATAGCCGTCGGATTTTCTATTTCCGTTACGTTGTATATTTTATTGATATGCTCATTGATTGTTTTCGCAAGTTCTTGATGTTGATATATTTGTTCGTTTGTTGATTGAGGCAAAGACGCGAGCATGGTTTGCGCTTCAAGTATTAATTTTTGCGCTTTCGCCTCATCTTTATATATAAGAGCAGCCTCAGAAGTATTAATTTTATCATTAATTTCCTCAATTTTAGATTGAATGTTTACGATTTCCGTTTGTTTCTCTTTTTTTTGGTTTACCACAAACAGACTTGCGGCAAAAAGAATCACAATTAGAATAATGGCAATTTTGAGGCGATGTTGAGACAGGCTGAATTTTTTGTTTTTTATGAGTCCTTCAGGCGCATCTTTTGCGTTTGTAATATTGGCTGATTGAATATCCGCTGTTTTTCTGGAAATAGCCGAAAAAGTCTTTTTATTTTTCAGATTTTTTATAGAACCGATGAACAAAGAAATTATTTTTATGTATGATTGCTTCCCAAAAGAAAGCATGGTGTTCAAGGTAGATTTTTTCTTAGTGAATTTCAAACTATTTTTTTGCTGATTTTGCGCAATAATAGACATAGCGCGCATGTCATCGTTCGTAGCAATTTTTTTTGCTTCAGCAAATTTGACAATTATAGTGTTGAAATCAATTGGTATTTTGTAATCAAGAACAGTATTTTTGAAAAAAGCGCATGCTTGAGTAGGAGCAAGCGTTGTGATAGTTTGTCTGATTTTATCATCGGTGAAATAATCAAAAATAGTTTTTGTAGTGAGCATAATTGCGTCATTATTCTCAAGCCTCCCGGAGACCAAGTGCGAAAGCAATTTTTTGGAAGCGATTTTATTTTTGTCATTCTGCGTGCCGGCCAGATCATGCATTTTCCCATTGCGGAAGAGCCATATTTTTATCTCTCCCAAATTACTCATAACAAGCCGATTGTCTTGAATGGCAACGACAATGATATGAAATTTGTCTTTTATCCATTTTTGTGGTTTGCTAGTGATATCACATATGTTTTCATTAAAGTATTGACACGTTGTTTCAAGCGCGGATTCCGCATTTTTGGTTGGCGAGTGATAATAGTATTCGCTCATTTCTTTTACTGTTTGTTCAAGTAAAGTTGGTACTTTTTTTTCTTTGGAATTTATTTCGGCAACGATAAAAAGCTGGCCAAGATTTGAGTCCTTGGACAGATCTTCAGATGCAATATATGTTGTTGACTTTGACTCGTTTTTTAGATTTTGAGCCGTGAGTTTATCAGCTCGTAATTTGTAAATCATAAAAGGTGTTGTTTAAATGCTATTAATTTGAGTATAACATTTTTAGTCGTTTACAACAATAGGTAATTGTATTATACTGAAAGAAGTAAAGAAAAGTGAATTCATTGAGAATAATATTTTTAAAATTTATTGGATATTTGCCAAAATTAATTTAATTTATATATGTTAGAAAATCTTTTCGGATCCAAAACAAGAGTCAAGCTTCTTAATTTGTTTTTTAATAATACGAATGAATGTTTTTATGTGCGCGGCATTGCGAGAGAGTTGAAAGAAAATATCAATTCCATTAGGCGTGAAATTTTAAATTTGGAAAAAATCGGTATAATCAGTCAAGTGCCTTGGGACAAGATAAACTTGACCAAAGAGGGCATAGAAAAAGATAAAAAAGAAAAAAGAAAGTATTATCAGGTCAACAAATTTTTTACGCTTTATTATGAAATGCGGGATTTGATAATTAAGTCGCGGCTTCTGATTGATGAAAAAACGATTGAAAAATTAAAAAGTATTCCGGGGATTAAATTGTTAGTTTTGACAGGCGTTTTTGTTAGTGATGATCACCAGCGCACAGATATTTTGGTCGTAGGCAATGCAAATAAAGAAAGGATGAAAAGATGCGTAAGTAGCATGGAAAGAATTTTTGAAAGACCATTGCGCTATACGATTTTTACACGAAGAGAATTTAATTTTCGTAATGTTATGACGGATAAATTTTTATTTGAGATTATGGAAGGGAAAAAAATTGTTATTGTTGACAAGATGGCTGTATCAGATTGAGTTTTTTTATTGATAATTTTATTCTAACTTAATTTTTAAATCAAGATGATATATCTTCAAAAGGCGATTGTTTTGGCAGGAGTATGTTCAAGAAGAAAAGCGGAGAGCATGATAAAACTCGGCATGGTAAAAGTCAATGGCGAGATTGGCAAACTTGGCCAAAAGGTTGATATAAAAGAAGATATTATCAAAATTAACGGGAAAAGATTGATAATAATAGGAGATAAGACGTATTATTTGGTTAATAAACCGAAAGGATATATAACAACAGTAAGTGACATGCACGCGGAAAAAAAAGTTGTTGATCTCGTACCGCATAGGCCAAAAGTATGGCCAATCGGCCGCCTTGATAAAGATTCAAGGGGTCTTATTATTTTGACCAATGACGGAGAGCTGACAAATCAATTGACACATCCGCGTTATTTGCACGAGAAAGAATATGAGGTTGAAGTTAATAAAAATATTTCCGATGCTTTTTTGGAAAAAATGGAAAAAGGAGTAATGCTTGATCATGGTTTGGCGCTCGCGGATATTATAAAAAAGACTGCTAAAAAAAAATTTTCTATTATTTTGCACCAAGGTTGGAAAAGGCAGATTAGAAGAATGGCAGAAAAGTGTGGTTATATTGTTACAGACCTAAAGAGAGTGCGGATAGGGAAGATAGAGATTGGAGCGCTAAGGGAAGGGCAATATATAAAATTGAAAATTTTTCCAAAGTGATGTTTTTATTTATAAGTACAGCCGAAGCGCGAAAGATGTTTCTGGCTCTATTTGATAGCCGGGGCCATATTTTAATACGCAAAAATATTCAGTCCAAAAATAAACAATCGGAGAAATTATTATCAGGCATTGATAAAATATTAGCGTTAGAAAGTAAGCGCTTTGGCAATATGAAAAATAAGTGCAGGCTAATTGGTAAAATTGACGGATTGGCAGTTGTTAAGGGGCCTGGCAGTTTTACGGCATTGAGAATTGGAATAGCAACTGCGAACGCGATAGCGTTTGCTCTTGGCATTCCTGTTGTTGGAATACTTAACGGCGAACAGGAAGAAATGATTCAATGTGCGAAGAAAAAATTTAAAAAATGCAAAAAAGGCGAGTATGCAATACCGGAGTATGGAATGGAACCAAACATTGGCAAACAAAAAAAGCGGCCCAAGCGTTTATTTGTTGTGTCAAAGCGAAATAAGCTATTTTAGTTTTTAGCGCGAATAGAATAAATTATATGCGTAAACTACTATTTTTTAGTGGTTTATTTTTTTATATTATATTTAATTTTTTTGTTTGCCTTATTTATTTTATCCACAGCCTCAAGTGTTGCCGATTGGTATAAAGTGGTTTATACTATAATCATAGTGGGGAAAAGTGGTATAAAATGGAATATCAAAAATAGGCTATGGATTCCATCCTATTTTTTAATATTCCATTATTTGTTTAATATTAGCTAAATTCATAAAATCAGAATGTTTTTAGGCGAATATTCTCATACTGTGGATAATAAAAATAGGCTGGCAATACCGGCTAAGTTTAAATTTGATTTAAAACAAGGAGCTGTAATAACAAGGGGCCTTGATAATTGCTTGTTTGTTTTTACAAAAAATGATTGGCACGCGCTTGTAAAAAAAATAGCTAGCCTGCCATTAAGCCATGCGAACGCGAGAAGTTTTTCACGCATGATGCTAATGGGGGCCATGGAAGTAAGAATAGATAAGCTTGGCAGGATACTTGTGCCTGAATATTTAAAAAAATTCGCTGGGTTAAGGAAGAAAGTAATTGTCGGAGGAGTGTTAAACAGAATTGAGATATGGGATGAAGAAAAATGGAATATTTATAAAAAGCAATCTGAAAAAAATGTCGTGAAGATCGCGGAAGGAATGAGCGAATTGGGAATATAATGATTGATAATTAATAAGCGGATTATGCACAACAATACAGTACACAAACCGGTTTTATTTGGTGAAGTAATCAAATATTTAGATCCACAACCGGGAGAGAATTTTATTGATTGCACGTTCGGCGGCGGAGGGCATAGCAAAGAGATTTTGGAAAGAATTCGCGAACAAGGCAAGTTGCTTGGAATAGACGCCAATCCCGAAGTCGAAAAAATAGTCTGTCAAATAAATGAACAAACAAATAACGATAAAAGGAACAAAGAAAGCGGCGGGGAACTTATTTTTGTTAACGATAATTTCAGGAATATAAAAAAAATTTATGAACAGTTTTTTCCTTATCCAGTTAATGGTATTTTATGCGACCTTGGTTTATCTTCGTTTGAATTAGAAAAGGAGGATAGAGGATTCAGTTTTTTGAGAGACGCTCCGCTTGATATGAGATTTGATTTCAAAGCAAATGAATTAACAGCCAAGGAAATTTTGAATAAATTTTCCATTGATAAATTGATAAGTGTTTTTAGGAATTTTGGGGAAATTCCATATCCACTTGCGGCTAAAGTTAGCGAGAGAATTGTTCAACAAAGAAAAAAGAAGCGATTTGCCACAACTTTTGATTTAGTGGACGTTATACTTAATGGATGTTCCATCGCAAGATCAAAAGGAGGCAGAATGAGAAGAATTCATCCGGCAACTCTATTTTTTCAAGCGCTACGCATTGAAGTTAACCGCGAACTTGACGCGCTGATAGAATTTTTGCCGGGCGCAATTGAAATTTTAAAACCGAAAGGCAGATTGGCCATTATATCATTTCATTCGCTTGAAGATAGAATTGTTAAACACTATTTTAGGGAAATATCAAAAGGCGATGATGCGACGGCTAAACTTTTGACCAAGAAACCAATTATGGCAGATGTGGATGAGGTGCGCGATAATCCAAGGGCAAGGAGCGCTAAGATGAGAGTTATTGAGAAAAAATAATATGTTAAGTCACAAGAGTAAAGTCATCAAAAAAATTTTAAGAAATAAGCGATTTTGCCGTACGAAAAAAAATAGTTTATTTTGCAATATTTCCGTGATTGTAATGGTTTGCTTTGTGTTGTCTGGCATTGGATATTATTTGTCAATAATCAATAGAAGCGCTACTCAAGGATATGTTATTAATAAATTAGAAAGAGGACTTGATAATTTGAAAAATCATAATCAGCGCCTTGAAGTCATTAGCACTGAACTCCAGGATGTGGCGCGAATATCAGCCGCGGCTAACGATCTGTCAATGATTAAAGGCGAAGGCGCGGAGTATCTCAGTGTTTCCAACAATCAGGAACTTGCTGTAAGATAGGGAACAGTAGAATATTGAATTCAAAAGTTTAGGCAATTGTTGCGCAAGGGCAGTTTAATCTTTTTAACTAAAAGGCTTAAACCATGATTAGATTGCAGAAGAAATTTTCTAATGATAGGGTTGGACTACTTTTGGTAGTTTTTTTTATTATTGCTTTTGTAATAGCCGCCAGATTATTTCAATTGCAGATAATTCGTGGGGATTATTACAGCGTGTTGGCTTCAGGCCAATATAGGCTTGATCGTGAAATTTTGCAGAGCCGTGGCGAGATATATATTTACGACGGCGACAATGGCAATTTATCTCCGTTGGCAATTAACAGAAAATTAAGCCTTGTGTATGCCGTGCCAAGCGAGATTAAAAATCCAGAATACACAGCTGATATTTTAGCTGGCATTTTAGAGCCGAAGGAGGAATTTGGGTATGAGCTTGTCGGAAAAATATTTGATAAAATAAAAAAAGAAAATGATCCATACGAACCTATCTGGCATAGAGCGAACGATGATCAAGCCGCAGCGATTAAAGCGGAAAATTTAATTGGAATTTATTTTAGCCCGGAATGGGAGCGTTACTATCCGCTCAAAGAGGCTGGAGCGCATGTTAGCGGATTTCTTGGACACAGTACATATAAGCGAGAGGGCCAATATGGTATTGAAGGATATTTTGAAGATGAACTGGCCGGTGAAAGCGGAAAGCTGCTTGGAGCCAAGGATGTCAGCGGCATAATGATTACAATTGACGAAGAGGATGTTAAAGACGCCGAAGACGGAGATGATATAATATTGACCATTGATAAAGTAGTGCAAAACAAAGCTTATGAAATTATAGCCGGAGCCACTTATGATTATGAAGCTGAAAATGGCAGTATTATTGTGATTGATCCTATGAGTGGTAAAATAAAAGCCATGGCTAGTTTTCCAAGTTTTGATCCGAATAGTTATGAGAACGCTGGAAGCATAGAATCATTTCGTAATTTATCGGTGAGCGAAACGTATGAGCCGGGATCTATTTTTAAGGTTATAACAATGGCAATAGGCTTAGATGCAGGAGCTGTTGAAGTAGACGATACGTATTTTGATGAAGGATTTGTGAAATTTGGCCAGGACACAATCAGCAACGCCGGTAATAAAAAATTTGGGCAAGTCAATATGACCCAGATTCTGGAAAATTCAATAAATACAGGAGCTATCCACGTGGCGTTACTTGTCGGCAGTGATAAGTTTTCGTCTTATTTGGAGGATTTTGGTTTTGGAGATATTTTCGGCTCGCAATTTTTTGGCGAAGCCGGTGGCGACATTTCCTCATTGCAAAAAAACGGCGAAATATATTTGGCTACCGCGGCGTATGGTCAAGGTATCACAGTAACTCCCCTGCAGGTGGTATCTGCTATGTCAACGATTGTAAATAATGGGAAATTCGTTTATCCAAGATTGGTTGATTATATTAAAAGAATCAATGGCGAAATCCATTATATAAATAGTGATAAGTCTGGCAAGCGCATAATTGACGAAAAAACAGCGAGGCTTGTGAAGGCAATGCTTGTTTCCGTTGTCAAAAATGGGCATGCGAAAAAAGCCCAAGTGCCAGGCTATTATATTGGAGGCAAAACCGGTACTGCTGAAATAGCGGATCGCCTAGCTGGCGGTTATTCTAATGATACTAATCATTCTTTTGTAGGTTTTGGGCCGTTGGAAAATACGCGTTTTGTTATTTTTGTGAAACTTAGCAAGCCGAAAAAAGGAATATACGCTGAATCTACTTCAGTGCCGGCTTTTGCCAAGATGGCCAGTTTTCTGCTACAGTATTATCAGATACCGCCAGAGCAATAAAATTAGTGTTATAAAATCGTTAAAATACGATAATAAATGCCATATGAAAAAAATAATCCAGTCAATATTAAAAATATTGGCGCAAACTATCTTGAAAAAATACAAGCCGGATGTTATCGGCGTTACTGGTAGCGTTGGGAAGACGACGACTAAGTTGGCCATTAAAATGATTTTAGATGGCGACTTTAATGTCAGGGCGAGCGAAGGTAATTACAATACGGAAATCGGTGTGCCCTTGAGCATTATTGGAATCCAGAGCGCTGGCAAGTCAGCGTTTGGATGGTTTGTCATATTAATCAAGGCTTTGGGATTGATTATAAAAAAAAATAGGGAATACCCTGATATTTTAGTGTTGGAGATGGCGGCCGATCATCCGGGCGATATCAAATATTTAGTTGAATTCTGTCATCCGAAAATCGGGATAATTACGGCAGTAGGCCCTACGCATTTGGAATTTTTTGATGACGTGCAGGGCGTTTTACGTGAAAAAGCGAATATGGTAAATTTTTTGGAAAGCGACCAGGCCGCGATTCTTGATTTTGATGATAAAGAGGTGATGTCTCTTGAGAACAAAACTAAAGCACGGGTAATCACCTATGGTCTGAAAGAAGGTGCGCAGATCAGGGCAAGTAATATTTTAGTGGATAAAGTCAATGGTGGCATTTGTTTTCAATTGGAATACGACGGAGCTCATGTGCCTGTGTCTTCGCCAGATGTATTGGGCAAGCCGCAAGTGTACGCCGCGTTGGCTGGGAGCGCGCTCGGAATTTATTACGGAATGAATCTCATAAAAATAGCGGAAAGAATCAAAAAAATAAAGGCTTTGCCAGGCAGACTGCGTTTGTTGCCGGGTATTAAAGGAACACGAATTATTGATGACAGCTACAATTCTTCTCCCATTGCGCTAAATGCGGCGCTTGAAATATTATTGCACATGAATTGCACCGGAGAGAAATGGGCGGTGCTGGGAGACATGCTGGAGCTTGGAAATTATACCGAGCAAGCGCACATGGAGATGGGCGAAACAGTGGCGCGCACTGGCATTGACTACATGGTATGTGTTGGTGAGCGCTCACACGGCGCATTGTCGGCCGCCAAAAATTATGGCATGAATCCGGATCGCATGTTTCATTTTGATAATGCGGCTGAATCGGCGAAATTCGTGCAAGACAGAATACAAACAGGAGATTTGATTTTAGTTAAAGGATCTCGCGATATGCACTGTGAAAATATTGTAAGAGAAATTATGGCAGAGCCGTGGAAAGCAGACGAGTTGTTGGTATGAATTGCGATTCATTGTTATGGTTTTTTTGAATTATTTTAAAACTAGTTTGTATGTCATGCGTTTTCAGGGCAGTAGTTGATTAGCATGTGCGAGGTGCTGTAAAAATTTAGTATCATCTTTGCCGCTATCGTCTAGTGGTTAGGACATCAGGTTCTCATCCTGAAAATCGGGGTTCAATTCCCCGTAGCGGTACCAAAATCAAACTTTCCGAAATTTTTCCGATTTTTTCTTGGGCGGCCGTTCAGGCCGCCCAAGAAATCCCGCAGAGCGGGACTAAAAGTTTGATTTTGGCTAGTTTTGTTTTTGGTTAAAATTTTTGGTTTAGAGCTACAGCCGGAGAGCAAGAGTTTTAGAACAGTAAATGATAATGGTGCGATAAAATTTTGCCAATTCAAAAACTGGAATGAAATCCCAGTTTTTGTTGTTAATAAAATTATTTATGTGAATAGCTTTTTTTTATTTTCTCAATATTTTTTTTAATTTCGTTCAACTTATCTTGTTTGTCAGGTTCATACTCATCCTTAGGCGGGATATTGTGTATCATTTTTACCCGTTGCCGCAATGCGTCCACTTGCGCGTATGGGTTATCTATGTTTTTAGTTCTTGATTTTTCTAATGTCTCATTCAAATAACTATCAACCAAATCCGCCAATTTCTTTTTAGCCATTTGCGCTCTTTCTTTTGCTTCAGCACTCTCCAAAGGAATTGCTTCTTCGTAATTTTTAATTTCATTGATTAAACCATCAAAATTTTTACCCCATTCTTCCATGAGTATAGCTAGCCGGGGCGGATTCATGTAACTGTCAATTTGGTCAAGAAATTTATTAATCAATGGAGTTTTGTTTTTTTTCTGGTTTGTCTCAGCCGAAATTGCATCTGTTTTTATTGCAGCTTCTTTATCTTTTAGAGTTTTATCTACTGACGACAAATCGTCAGGTTTTTTTGCAAACATTCTTTGAAAAAATTTTTTTTCTATAGACATATTTTTTAGTTCATAACAATTCAGCAGTTGCGCTTGCTAAATTATTATGTTAGTTGATAATTGTACGCGATTGTTATTGTTACAAATTTATAAACCTTTTATCCCCTGTGGAATAAAAAACTTGTAAATTTGTAATCTGACTTTATTATATCAAGCCCTAAATAAATTACAAGGATGGGGGATATAATAGAAAAATAAATGGGCGCTCAACAAATTTTTTAGAAAAATTTGAATTGTTGAACGCCCGGTTGTTGTATTAAATTTTTTTTACTTCGCTCGTTTTAATCGGAAGAGCAATAGCGATTAATTTATACCAGGGTCTACCAAATTCATGGTATCCCTGAATAATTTCTACCCGCTGACCAGGCATCAAGCCTGTCGGCAGGGGAAGCTTCAAAAATCGGACTGTTTTTTCCGTCCCGTTCCCGTTATCCAGAACAACTATGGCAGGAAGATCCGCACCACTATTTGTTCCGAATAATGAGATTGTTGGTATTCCATAATATTCAATCCGGACATAAATACCTGAGAACTTATTCGTTTGCACAAACCGATAGGATGATAGGACTATTCCTAAAAAAAGACTAACACCTAATCCTATCACCCCGCAAATCATGCATCCGATGACCATGAGAGAACCTTCTTCGGGGATAAAGACCATCCCCAAAATCACCGCGACGATTATCGTAATCATCTTAAGCCCCCTTCATAAAGTTATGATTCACACCGACGGTAGTCCACCAACTCCATTTACGCTGATTGGATGTCAGCTTATGAAATGGAGTGATAGCGTTGCGAAGACGATAAAATTCCTCATGCGAGGCCCGGTTGTTATTTTCATAAACAGCCAGCCAATGACGAACCTTATCCTGCAGAATCATCAGAATGGTTCGTTTGTTGCAACTAGCAGGGTCTATTTTGATGACGGTCTCAAATTTTTCTCGCCGACGGGAGGCGAGTTCTTGCGCAACCCCGTCAGCAATAGTGGCCACTAAAAAAAATAACGTGGCTACCATTGCCATGCCGGCCATCAGATGCAACTGGCAGGCCAAAAACACTAAAGCCACCGCCGCGAAAAATAACGCGGCGAAAAACAAAAAATAAGTTCGGGTTCTCATAATGAGTCCCTCCTATATTTTATCTCCGGCAATGGAGATATATAGGTGTCCAGAAACTACGGCAATGAAGTTTCTTTGGGCTTAACTGCTATATCCCGAGGACAAGTTAGACTAATCCGCCTTTTATTTTTAGATTAGCCAGCAGCAAAGTAGCGGTAAATTTTATAACCACTTTGCTACCGACGATCTATTTATTTTCAAAGAACAAATTTTTTTATCCTAATTTCCGCTATTATTAAAGTGAATTTAGTGGAATTTAGGTTCACTTTAGAGTAGCACTTTTTATTATATTTGTCAAGTTTTAAATTAGATTAAATAATTTTACTTTTTGCCTGACATTTTTTGCCAGACAACTAGAAGAGGAGAAGCAATAAAAATAGAAGAGTATGTGCCAAAAACAATACCAATAAATAAAACCAAAACAAAATTTTGAACTGACTCGCCACCTAAAAAATATAAAGCAATTAAAACAAAAAGAGTTGCTACCCCTGTATTTATTGAGCGAGTCATAGTTTCATTTATTGATTTATTAATTGTGTCCTCAAAAGTAACCTGCGGATTATAAATTAAATTTTCACGAGCGCGATCATAAACAACAATAGTATCATTAATTGAATAACCTAAAATCGTTAACATAGCAGTAACAAATAGTAAGTCTATTTCATAATTTGGTAAAAAATGACCTAATACTGAAAAAATGCCAATAACAATTAAAAGATCATGGGCTAACGCAATAATAGCCCCAATACTATATTTCCAAGAAGCAACTGGCTTAGAAACTTTACGAAAAGCCCAAGCAATATAAACAATCATCATTATAATCGCAATCCCAACAGCCCAAACCGCCTTATTTTTTAATTCTTGCCCAACAACTGGTCCTATAGATTCAAAACGTTTCTCAATTATTTCTTTGTTGCCAAGATTGTTTTTTAACACATTCAAAACTTGCTGATGTTCATCTTCTGTTAAATCTTTTGTACGGATAATGAAACCGTTGGAAGTTGGCTGAACCAAAATATCATTTAATTCAGGCAATGCGGTTTTGATTTTATCTGTAATATCTGGAGCTGTTAATTGGTGTTCAGTTTGAATGCTAATTTCCAAAAGCGAGCCACCTGTAAAATCAATACTAAAATGCAAACCCAAAATTGACAAACTTAAAAGACTCAAAACAATCAATGTACCTGAAAAGACAAAGAAAACGCGACGATGTTTAATAATTTTTAATTTATTAAAATTCATACTTTTTTATTGTTTAATTAATTTATATGGAATCCCAAACCACCAATACCATTTTTTGCTTTTTACGCTCGCGAATAAACAAAGAAATGCTTTGCTCACAGTGATAGCGGAAAAAATAGAAATAATAACACCAATAGATAGTGTAATAGCAAAACCTTTAATAATAGAAGTTCCAAACCAAATTAAGATAATGCTGGTAATCAAAGTAGAAGTGTTTGAGTCTAATATAGAAGTCCATGCTCGTTTAAAACCTTCATTAATGGCTGACCCAATTTCACGACCATTTTTTAATTCCTCTCGCATTCTTTCAAAAACTAAAATATTAGCGTCTACTGCCATACCAATAGATAAAATAAAACCAGCGGCGCCGGCTAAAGTCAAAGTGATTGGAATTAATTTATAAATAGTCAAATTTAAAACAGCGTAAATTAGCAAAGCCAATAGAGC
>Ga0210017_1001857_pt1 | contig 18376 bp, 21 predicted proteins | sample CryGeyCG2014_020_FD_183966 | JGI IMG/M metagenome (GOLD analysis project Ga0210017, IMG submission 183966) | Groundwater microbial communities from aquifer - Crystal Geyser CG08_land_8/20/14_0.20 (SPAdes) (version 2) | ecosystem: Environmental > Aquatic > Deep subsurface > Groundwater | place... | reverse complement strand
GGGAATTACTTTAAAGCCTGAATTTGCCGGATTGGCAATGGCTTTTTCCAGTGTTTCGGTAATCGCAAATTCACTTCTTCTAAAAAAAGTGAGACTGGATTATAATGCGAAGTATTATACGAAGCAATGCGCAGTATAATTAGTTTACAATTTTAAAGGAGAGACAAATGGAATATGAATTTACCGATCAAAACTTTGAAACGGAAGTTTTAAAAAGCGAAATTCCGGTTCTGGTAGATTTTTTCGCTGTTTGGTGCGGGCCGTGTCAAATGATGGCGCCAGCTATCGAAGAGATTGCCAAAGAACAAGAAACAAAAATTAAAGTGGGGAAGATGAATGTTGATGAAAATCCGCAAACAGCAGAAAAATATAGCATTATGAGTATCCCAACTTTGATTTTGTTCCGAGGTGGCGAGCCGGTTAAAACACTGACGGGATTTAGAAGTAAAGAAGATATACTTAATGAGATAAGTTAAAAGTTCAAAGTGCAAAGTTCAAAGTTACAGTTTTCGGTTAAAAATTATAAAACAAGAAAATCGCGGAAACTTTGGACTAATAACTGCAACTTTTAATTTTTAACTTTGAATTTTGAACTATGACATACGATACAATAATAATTGGCGCTGGACCAGCAGGGTTGACGGCTTCGATTTATTCTTCAAGATATAAGCTAAATAATTTAATTATTGGTCTGGTAACGGGCGGAACAATTGCTTATGCTCACAAGGTTGATAACTTCCCCGGTATTCCGGGTATTTCCGGAGTAGAGCTGGGAAAGAAAATGTCAGAGCAGGCAAAAGCATTGGGAGCGGAAATTTTAACGGAAGAGGTGATAAGCATCGAGATTGTGGACGGCGCTGAGGTCGGTAAGCCTTTATTATTTAAAATAACTACAAACTCAGGAAAGAAATTTGAAGCGAGAACATTGATTGTTGCCCTGGGTACCGAAAGAAGAAAACTAGGAGTTCCCGGAGAAAAAGAATATTTAGGAAAAGGAGTTTCCTATTGTACTACCTGCGATGCACCCTTTTTTAAAGGGAAGACTGTTGTTTTGGTAGGAGGAAGTAACGCTGCCTGTAGTGGGGCGATTCATCTGGCCACTTTTGCCGAAAAAATTTATCTGATTTACCGAAAAAATGCGTTGAGGGCTGAACCGGTTTGGGTAGCGGAAGTAAAAGAAAATCCAAAGATTGAAGTGATTTATGAGACTAATGTAACAGAGGTTTTGGGTGATGGAGCAAAGGTAACGGGGGTAAAGTTAGATGTACCATATAATGACAATTCAACATTACCCGCCAGTGGAGTTTTTGTAGAAATCGGTGGCCAGCCGTCAAGCAGTTTACTCCAGCCACTAGGTGTTGAACTTGATGAAGATGGTTACGTTAGGGTTGACGAAAGAATGAGTACTAATATCCCCGGTCTTTTTGCTGCCGGAGATCTCACAACCAAGTCTTTGATTCTGCAGCAAGTCATTACTGCTTGTGCCGGGGGAGCAGTTGCTGCCAATTCTGCCTTTGAATATTTAAAGAAGGTTGGGTAATTGAGGTCGAAAAGATTTCCCGTGTTTTAAGGTAACATTGATATATGGAAAATCCGTTTTTAAATGCCCAAAAACAACTGGAAAAAGTTGCTGAACAGTTAAATGTTTCTTCGGATATCTTAGCCGTCTTAAAAGTTCCTCAAAAAATTATTGAGGTAAATATCCCGGTGAAAATGGATAGTGGGGAAGTTAAAGTTTTTAAAGGGTTTCGGTCGCAGCATAACAACGCCAGAGGACCATACAAAGGAGGAATCAGATTTCATCCGAATGTTACTAAAGAAGAAGTGATGGCACTTTCAATCTGGATGACCTGGAAATGTGCGGTGGCGGGAATTCCTTTTGGTGGGGGAAAGGGCGGAGTGGTGGTTAATCCTAAAGAGCTATCTGAAGGAGAATTAGAGAGACTCAGTCGAGGATATGTCCGGGCAATCTCTCCGATTATCGGGCCGAGAATTGACGTTCCGGCACCGGACGTAGGGACAAACGGAAAAATAATGGAGTGGATGGTTGATGAGTACCGGCAAGTGCTGAGGTCGCCTCGCGACAAGACTCGCCGCACATCCTTTTTAAATGAAAATGAAATCCTTGCCACATTTACCGGCAAGCCGGTGGAAGTAGGTGGAAGTTTAGGGAGAGAGAAAGCGACGGGAAGAGGAGGAGTCTGTGTTTTGCAAGCATTGCTTTCAAAACTAAATCCTAAGAACCAAACTCTAAACCCAAAACAAATCCAAAATTCGAATTTCCAAAATCAAAAACAAAAAGGTTTAGGATTTAGTGCTTCGAATTTAGAGTTTCCGCAATCCGTCAGGATTGCGGTACAGGGAATAGGAAATGTGGGATATTGGTTTGCGAAAATTGCTCAGGAAGAAGGGCTTGCGATTGTGGCAATTTCGGACAGTCGAGGCGGAATAGTGGGGCCCGCCTTCGCCAAGGCTTCGGCGGGTAAAGATATTGGGAATATCGAGAAGATAAAGGAGTTTAAGGAAAAGACAGGTAGTGTGGTTGGATTTCCTGGAATCAAACCAATCACCAATGATCAATTATTGACAATAGATTGTGATGTTTTAGTGCCGGCGGCCTTGGAGAATGTAATTACTAAAGAAAATGCGGATAAGATAAAGGCAAAAATTATTATTGAAATGGCCAATGGTCCGATAACTCCAGAAGCAGATGAGATTTTGAACCAAAAAAGAGTTATTGTTGTTCCGGATATTTTGGCAAATTCCGGTGGGGTGACGGTTTCTTCTTTTGAGTGGGAACAGAATATGGCGCAAGAAAAATGGAGCGAGAAAAAAGTGAATGAGAGGTTAAAAAAGACGATTGAGGAAGCTTTTGAAGAAATATGGAAAATGGGGGAGAAAGAAAAAGTCGATTTACGGAAAGCAGCCTATCTCTTGGCAGTTGACAAAGTAATCAAAGCGATGCTAAAGTAACAGCTATGCCAAAAATTATTGTTGATCCAGTTAAATGCATCGGTTGCGGGCTTTGTGTCTCGATTGCCGAAAAAGTCTTTAAAATAAATGACCAAGGAAAAAGTGAAGTAATCGGAGAATGTGGAGAAGACGAGGACTGTAATCAAAAAGTAACAGAGTCGATTGAAAGTTGCCCGGTACAAGCGATTTCAAATGAATAAAAAAACATTTGGTTTAATTGTTTTACTTTTATTGGTAGCCTCCTTTCTTGGTGGCTCGACAGCCGCGCAAATTAAATATCTCCAAAAAGGATCAAAAGGACAAGGAACGCCGACGCAGGCCGTGCAGCCAACCCAAGCCCCCTTTGTTCCTAAGACAAAGACCGCCAAACCGGAAGTAAAATTTTTTGTAATGAGTTTTTGCCCTTATGGAAATCAGGCAGAGGCAGGGTTGGAACCGGTTTATCAGCTTCTAAAAGATAAAGTAACTTGGACTCCCCAATATATTATTAGCGACCAAAAGGCTTCCTGCGAGCAAAATTGCCCTTATCGGGTTTACAACGACGAAGCAAAGACTCGTTGTGAGGAGGCAGTTAAACAAAACCAAGTTAAAGATTTGGAAACTTGTAAGGGATATTTTCCTTACACGTCTGCCGACGAATGTTTGCAAAAAGAATGTGCCAAGCTTAAGGCGGGCGAGTTTGAATCTCTTCATGGGCAGCAAGAACTCAATCAGGATATTAGAGAAATTGTTGCCTACAATTTGGCGGTTGAATCGGAACCTTCGGTCTTAGGGGCGGCGTCCGGGGAAGGAATTTTAAGCAAATGGTGGAAATTTATTTCTTTGGTAAACGAGAAATGCACCGCGAGCAACGCTGATACTTGCTGGAAAGAACAAGCAACTGCCGCCGGACTGGATACCTCTAAAATTTCTCAAGCGGAAAAAGCCCAAAAAACGACTTTGGCTCAAAAAGAAAATACTGCCGCGCAAAAATACCAAGCAACCGGTTCACCCACGGTTTTCATCAATGACACCTTATATAATGGTGGACGCTCACCTGAGGACTATAAGAAGGCGATTTGCTCTGCTTTTGAGAATCCGCCAGAGGAATGTGGTAAAATACTGGGGCAAGAAGGAGCCTCAACTAGCGGGGGGTGTAATTAGGAGAAAAAATGGACAAAATTAAATATTTAATTATTTTTCTTTTGGTAGCGGCAGCGGGGGCGGGAGGATTTTTCTGGACAAAAAACAGAATGGTTGGTAGCAACGCCAATATAAAAAGGGAAACAACTTCTGTTCCTACATCAGCACCGACTTCTCAACCAGTACCCAATTATCCACAAACCGTGGGTAATTTTCTGGTGACAGACAAAGAAGTTTGTGCGAAAGACGGAAAACCTTTAGTTTATTTCTTTGGTTCTACTTCTTGCCTTCATTGCGTTTGGGAGAAACCTATCATGGAAAAAGTGGCCAAGAAATTTGGCGATACAATTGACTTCCATGAAAATATTGACTCATCAACCGACAGTGATGTCTTCCAAAAATATTCAGACATAAATCCCGGCTATGTTCCCTTTTTGGTTTTAGGCTGTAAATATGTTCGAGTTGGGGCAGGGGAAAACTTGGGGGCTGATGACACCGAATCACAAAAATTGGAAGAAGAAGCCTTAACTGCGATTTTGTGCAAATTGACCGGTAGCAAACCAGATTCTGTTTGCGCTTCAGTGAAAGATAAAACCTCAGGAGTTAAGTAGTTTTTGATATTGTCAGCTCCGTCTTTTTTTCTGTTTGTGCTAGAATTGCCACATGATTAAGCTCAACGCCAAACAACTTCGGACGTGGAACAAGGAAGACCCGCCTTCTCCGCCAGCTGGCGGATTCGGCGAGGCGAGGAAAAACCCGATATATATTGTCTTGGATAATGTTTTGGACACTTATAATATCGGGAGTATTTTTCGGCTGGCGGATGCGGTCGCGGCCGAGGAGGTAATTATTACCGGCCAAGCCGAAGTACCACCGAATACCCGAATAAAAAAGGCTTCGATAAACACAACCGAATGGGTGAAGTGGCAATACGCTTCAACTGCAGTTGAAGCAATTGCCAAGTTAAAAGTTCAAAGTGAAAAGTTAAAAGTTGTGGTGATAGAACAAGACAAGAAAAGTATCCCTTATACCGAGATGAAATGGGAATTTCCGGTGGCGGTGGTAGTAGGGAACGAAACAAGTGGGGTTTCCCGGGAAGTTTTGGAGATGTGCGATTCAGTGGTAGAGCTGCCGATGTTTGGGGTGAATATTTCTTTAAACGTTATGGTAAGTTTAGGAATTGTGCTTTACGAAATCGCGGAGAATCTCAAACTGCCAGGTTGACTTTGAGGTTATTTTTTGCTAACATATTCTTAGATATGTAAAGAACTTTGCCAAAAGTTTTTGGGACGAACCCGCTTTTGGCGGGTTTTTGTTTGAAAATTGAATTTAATTGGGAGTAAGGTACTTGACCCTCCGCAACTTACCTCAAGTCTTTTCAGTACTATTCGTACACGACTTGAGGAGCGTTTGCTGGCGGGTCAAAGTGCTACGGCACTTTGACAATCAAAAAGTGGTAGGAATTTTAAATTGAAGAGGTAGTTTTTTGCCCTCCACAGCTTACTTCAAGCCTTCTCGTACTATTCGTACACGGCTTGAAGAGCGCTTGTTGGCGGGCTGCAAAAATTGCTTCGCAATTTTTTTGAGAATTTGATCCTGGTTCAGGATGAACGCTGGCGGTGTGCCTAAGGCATGCAAGTCGAGCGCCCCGCCGCAAGGCGGGGAGCGGCGAACGGGTGAGTAACGCGTGGGAACGTACCCCTTTGTATAGGATACCCCCGCGAAAGCGGGGCTAATACTGTATGTTTTCGTAAGAACAAAGCACGTAACTGTGCGCAAAGGGAGCGGCCTACGTCCTATCAGCTTGTTGGTAGGGTAATGGCCTACCAAGGCAATGACGGGTAGCTGGACTGAGAGGTCGGTCAGCCACAAGGGGACTGAGACACGGCCCCTACATCTACGGATGGCAGCAACTAGGAATATTGCACAATGGAGGAAACTCTGATGCAGCGACACCGCGTGAAGGATGAAGGTTTTCGGATCGTAAACTTCTTTTAACCGGCATAGTGCCGGAAGAATAAACACCTACAAACTACGTGCCAGCAGTCGCGGTAATACGTGGGGTGTAAGCGTTATCCGGATTTATTGGGCGTAAAGCGTTTCGTAGGCGGTTTACCACATCTTGTTTTAAAGATCTTGGCTCAACCAAGAAAAAGGGCAAGAGATGGGTAGAGTAGAGTCAAATCGGGGATGTTAGAATTCATGGTGGAGCGGTGAAATGCGTTGATATCATGAAGAATACCGAGGGCGAAGGCGAACATCTAGGTTTGTACTGACGCTGAGGAACGAAAGCTAGGGGAGCGAAAGGGATTAACTTTAGTCCCATTCCGTTGTAAGACGGGATTAAAAATTGGCTATATCGGTGAAACTCCTTGTTGATTTCGGGTTATCTTCGGTGATAAGCTGAATTTAATGAGGACAATACCGAGGGAAGTCGGTTATTTTGAGGGTAGACAATAGAGATTAGAAGCTGGAATTTGAAGTTGGAAAGTAGAAGATAGATTGATAAAATAACAATGTGATCAAAACATTTCGTGATTTAGAAGTATATCGGGAGTCTTATCAGTTGATGTTAATTGTACACGGAGAAGTTAAGAAGTTTCCCGTATATGAAAGAACAGACTTGGCTCCGCAAATGAGAAGATGTTCTAAATCGCCTCCGGCAAATATTGCCGAAGGTTGGGCAAAGAGAAGGTTTGAAAAAGAGTTTAAGAAACATTTGGGTGTAGCAATCGGTTCTTGTAACGAGATGGAAGTTCACATTGAAACAGCACGAGATTTGGGTTATTGGGATAAAGAATTTTGTCAATCACTTTTAAAAAGATACCAGAATCTTGGAGGGAAATTAACAAACCTTCGAGAAAATTGGAAAACTTACTAACTTCAACTTTCTAACATCAAGATCTAACTTCTATTTTCTATTGTCTATCTTCAATCTAACTTGACCCCGTAGAGACTGTACGCCAAATCCCAATTTATTACGAAGTATCAAACTTTGTTTAATTTGGGATATGATATAGTCCGATCTGCATGGCAACATGCAGAGTTTGGTAGAAATAACCAAACCATCCCGCTAAAGCGGGATAGTAACAATATGTAGAGACCCCTGTAGTCCTAGCTGTAAACGATGCCTGCTAGCTGGTGGCCGCACCTTTCTGTTTTTGGTGATAAACTAAAGTATGTATTTTGTGTATTTCCTAAAAAGCTTAAAAAGTGCTAAATTTTATATTGGATATACAAGTGACTTGAAAAAAAGATTAGTAGAGCACAATTCGAGGAAAAACTGTTCTACGAAAGAGGATACTCCGTGGAAATTAATTTATTATGAGGCATTCGAGAGCGAGAGAGATGCGCTGATGCGCGAGAGGAGATTGAAATACGACGGGAGAGCGAAAGTACTACTTAAGAAAAGACTACAAAATAGTTTGTCTTGAAGATAGAAAGGTGCGGCCGGTGGCGTAAGCTAACGCGTTAAGCAGGCCGCCTGGGGAGTACGGCCGCAAGGTTGAAACTCAAAGGAATTGACGGGGACTCGCACAACCAGTGGAGCATGTGGTTTAATTCGATACAAAGCGAAAGACCTTACCCGGGCTTGACACGCTACCGTTTTAGTTTTTCAGAAATGGAGAATGATCCGCAAGGATGGTAGCACAGCTGCTGCATGGCTGTCGTCAGCTCTAGGCGTGAGCTGTAGGCTTAAGTGCCTCATAGAGCGCAACCCCTGTTTGGTGTTAAATATTCACCAGAGACTGCCCCGCACCTTTTCCAACTAAGGCCATTAAGTTTCAATGGCGGTAGGCGAAGCCGACTTCGTCTACCTAAGGTGGAGATTCCACTGTACTTGGTTAGAAAAGGTGCGGGGAGGAAGGAGGGGACGACGTCAAGTCAGCACGGCGCTTATGTCCGGGGCAACACACATCCTACAATGGCGAAAAACAACGAGTTTAGCGAGACAGTAATGTTAAGCAAATCCCTGAAATTTCGCCTCAGTTCAGATTGAGGGCTGCAACTCGCCCTCATGAAGTTGGAATTGGTAGTAATCGCGGATCAGCAGGCCGCGGTGAATACGTTCTCGAGTCTTATACACACTGCCCGTCAAATCAACAAAGTCGGGGGCACCTGAAGCCGGGCTTTTGCCCGATGAAGGTGAATTCGGCGATGGGGGTTAAGTCGTAAAATTGTTGCGACCTCAATAGTAATGTTGAAGAAAAATTTGGCTGTATCGGTGAAGCCTAATTGACTTTCGGGTTATATTCGTACAGAATTAACTTAAATGTCAAATGGTAATACCGAGGGAACCCCGCCAATCGGCGGGGACGCCGTAGAGACTACACGCCAACGCCTACTACAAACGACAAAAGCATATCTTTTGGGAGCAATTCATGACGGAACCGAAAGAAAACTAACCTTTCGGATAAGTCAAAAATATAAAGCATACCCATTTTTTATAAAAAAGCTACTTGCCAAAATTGGCAGGAAAGCTTGGATTTACAAAGAGGGAAAGAAAAGGAAAGTTTACATTGTTGAATTTTCCAAAGCTTTTCTTAAAAGATTTAAAGTAAATTCACTTGAAGAAAAGAAATATTATATAAGAGGATATTTTGATTCGGAAGGTGGAATAACTAAAAATTCAAAATTAAGGCTTTATATTTATTTTGCTCAAAAGGATAGGTTTGATTTAGAAGAAGTTAGGAATTTTCTTTTAGAATTGGGAATTTTTTGCGGGGTTATTCATAATCCCAGCAGAAAAGTAGATCCTGATTATTGGCGATTTTTTATTAGAGCGAAATCTTATAAAGACTTTGCTAAAAAGATTGGTTCTTGGCATCCTATAAAAAGCCGTTTGTTGAGGATGAAGATATAGTCCATGCCTTTTGGAAACATAAGGAACGAATCCTACAAGAATTTTATTTTTAATGTAGTGATTTAAACATGAACAAGGTAGCCGTTCTGGAAGGAGCGGCTGGATCACCTCCTTTCTAAGGAGAATCTACACGCGTCCCGTTGAAGTTTCGGTGGAAAGCGGAATAAATCCCGCCTTCGCCAAGGCTTCGGCGGGCGAAGAAAGCTGTCTTAAGCTGACACTAAAAAGCTATTACCGGAAAAGTCATATTCGGTGAGTCTTCCTACCACTTTTTGAGTGCCAAATGAATAGCCCCGGAGAAATCCGGGGTTTTTGGTGAAAAAGAGAGCAAGAAGGAGGAAGAAAATTTTGGATTCGGTGGGCAAGGAAGGAATCGGACCTTCGACCTATTCTTTAGGACTAAAAATTCGGACTTTCTTAGTGGACTCTTTTTGAAGAAATCCGAACTTCTTTCCAGAAAAATTGTTAATCGTCAGCTCGCCCCTCGACTTCGCTCGGGGCTCGCTTAATTGTTGCGCTCGCGGAGTTTATCCCGCTATGCGGGGTTCGCGCTTTCGATTATAAATATAAATAAATTGTTTTCGGCGGCCGCGTAAAACGAAAGAACGTTTTTCGTTTTTAACCTCCTTAATTTTAACAAAATCCTAATTCCATAGCAACCCACCCACCCGATAGAAATTGTTGGCGGCGACCCCGTCCTCGCTCGCAGGCCGCCCTAGGGGGCGGCCTGCCAATGGCTATCTTTTCTAAAATCGCTGTACAATCCCTTCCTCGCCTTCGCGCGAGACGAAAGCCTTCGGCCGCGCTCGGCTTATCGTTTTCTGTTTTTCGTTTCGTAGCTCGTTGCGGCGGGGTGATCCGCTTTTCGCCCCCGCCTTCTTTATTTGTACCCCTTTCTGCTATTAAGGGCTCGGGTTCACGCAAAAGGAATAAAAATTTTAGAACCCTCGCGAGAATTCTCGAAGGGCTCGCCCCGCGTTTTCTTTCCCTTTTAAGGATAATCAAGCGGGGCTCGCGTTAGTCGGGAACGCTCGTTAAAGGCTGTGGTAACTCGAATGGTTATCTGTCGCGTTCCCTCCTTTTTTGACTGGGTGCTTTCAAAGGGGCGGGGGCGGCGGAGCCGCCATAAAACTAGTTCAGGATGTCTAAATAATTTTTACCATGGCAAGAAACTCCGTTTAATTTGTTTAATTGTCCATTAATCTGAATTACAGTAGCTCCACTTTTTATTGCGGCCATTAAACCCGAGGAGGAGTCTTCAAAAATAATTGTATATTTTGGGTCTACTCCGAAAATTTTCATTGCGTGGAGATATATAGCTGGATTTGGTTTACTGATATTACAATCTTCTCTGGTTACTACTTGGTCAAAATAATGATTTATACCACTTTTAGAAAAAATAATTTTGACAAAAACTTTTGTTGTAGAGGTTACCAATCCTATCCTAAAATTTTCTTTCCTTAGTTTTTTTGCAAATTCAATAAATCCATTAACAACTTCTATGTTACTTATATTTTCTAACTGCTTTTTCTTTGAAACATGAATCTCTTCCATTAAATTTTTCAGAAGAGTGTTAGTTAATAAAATACCGCATTTCTCCAAATATTTTGTTAATGATTCGTTTGGTGTTGTACCAGAAAAAGATTTGTTCCAGTCTGTCAAGGTAAGTTTAATATTTAGCGCTCTATTAATCGCGTTTTTATATATACGATAATTAAGAACCTCAGTCCTAGTAACTGTTCCATCCATATCAAACAGGATTAACCTTTTGTTCTTAAATATTTTTCTATATGCCGGTTTAATAAAGTTAAGCATAAAAGCTATGGAAGAAACACTATCTTTATTGCTTTTGACGTTTCTTTATTTTCAAAAAGCTTGATTCCCTTCTCAAATTGGCTTAATGGTAGCGTATGTGTTATTAATTGTTTTAGATTCAAAACATTTTTGTTTAAAATCTCAAGTGCTTCAAGAACTTCTTTTTTTCCTTTATAACATCCATACGAGTTCGACCCTATTATTTCGCCTTCTTTAATAAATAATTTCCGAACACTTAAATTAGCTTTATAGTTTTCGGGGAAAACTCCCAGGACAATAATTTTCCCTTTAGGTTTTACTAAATCTATAGCTAAATTAAGGGTTTCACTCTGTTTCCTGCCTACGGACTCAAAAACCACGTCAAAATAATCTTTGAGATTATTGAGTTTGTTTGCTCGATTGAAATTGATAACGTGTATTTTCTTGGAAGTAAAGTCTCTTTTTTTAATATGTTTGCCAATTATGGTTACGTTTTGCACCTGATAGTATTCAGCCAGTTGTAGACATATTCTTCCTATTGTTCCGTCTCCTATTATTGCTACTTTGTGATCTTTTATTCCCTCAGCTAGATTGAAAGCATGTATACATACAGCAAGAGGATCAAAAAGTACACCTTCTTCGTAACTAGTTTTCTTTTCTAATTTGAAAGCTTTACACGCAGGTACAATTACATATTCAGCAAAACCTCCATTCAGATCTTTACCAAGAGATTTTAGCTTAGTGCAAAGTTGGTAATTACCTGATTTGCAATAGTAACATTTGGAACAACTTATAAGTGGTTCTACAACTACGCGATCTCCTCTTGAAAAACTTTTAACCCTTTTACCGGTTTCTACAACTTTGCCAGCAATTTCATGACCCAATATAGTAAAATTGCTAATAGAATTTTCTTGGATTTTTCTTATTCTATGTATATCACTACCGCATAATCCTACTGCTTTTACTTCAATTAAAACCTCATTTTCACTCTTTATCGTGGGTGTTTCTGTAGTTATTAATTTTATGGATTTATTAGATACAAGAATTGCTTTCATTAACATGGTGTAATTTATAAATATTTATCCAAAAATTTTATATTGCCAGATGTTGCCCTTATAAAATCTTTGAGTTTTTCAATTGGGTAACCCTTTTTTATTGCCTGTTTTGCATAAATATAACCTTCTTTTAAATCTTCGGCTTTGCCCGCCAGGTAAAGTAGAGTCGCGGCGTTAATGCATACGATATCTTCTCTGGCGGCCTCTCCTTTACCGCTTAAAACTTGAACTGCTAAACGAATGTTATCCTCTTTATTAAATCCTGGCTTAATTGACTCCCTGGTATAATTAGGGAAATTCAGAATATCGGAGGTTTGTATACTAACCAGTTTTCCTAATTTACCATCTCTTATACCAATGATTGATGTAGTACCGAAAGTACCAAATTCATCAAGGAAATGGACACCATCGTCTGTGGTTGTAACCACCATGACATTTTTATATCCAAATCTTCGGAAAACTTTAGCGGATAGTTCTACACTGGGATGGGCAAGCCCATAGAGCATGGAATCTGGTTTAAAAGGAAGAATCATTCCTGCAAGTCCCAGGCTAAGGATATGAGGTGCGTAAAATTTTCCTCCATATAGTGAGTTGAATCTAGGTATTTGGCTTTCTATTTTAAAAAACCCTAGGCCTGTTTCTTTAAGAATTGCAGTCATTTCTTTGGCATTAATGTTGATGTTTGCTCCTAGATTTTCTATAAAATCAGCAGAACCAGTTAAAGAGGAGGTTGAGTCTGAACAGGGTTTAGCAATATTTATACCCAACGAAGAGGCGACTATTGCGGCTACTGAAGAAATATTCATACTCTTTATTCCTTTTTTACCGCTTCCACCTATACCTATCACTTTCCCCTTTAGTTTGAGTCCATCCAATTTTGTAGGGTCAAAATTGTCGAATAAAAAAGCTGCTCGAATAAAACCGACAGCTTCTTCTATTGAGGGTCCTCTTGCCATGACACTATTTAACAAAATTCCCATAAAAATTCCTCTTTCTTCTGGATTTTTCAACAACAAGGCTTCACGAAACGAAGAGAAAGCGATTTCTTCTGTTAAATTATAACCAACATTAATACGATAGATAGCTTCGTGTAAATAGTTTCCTGTTCGTATAGATGGAACAAATTTTATATCTCTTGCCATTTTTTGAAAATCGAAACTAACATTTCGGCGTACGCTTTCTTGTATTTGACCCACAATTCACTTTTGGCCTCACAAGCAAGATATCTTTTTGTAAGATCTTTAAGGCTGAAATTTCCAACCGAAGACATCATTTGATAGACTGGACTTTCATTGGCTTTCTTATATTCACCTTCTTCATATACAATTCTATGAACAATTTGAGCGGGGCTCATCTCAGGATTAATCGAAGAGTCGGGAAAACTCTTCGACATTTTGGGGTAATTATTGAACCCCTTATTCATATGTGAATAAATCGCGGCCAGATCACCCCTCTTAATCATATTATCTTTTTTCATTCTTTCTAAAACCTCTTGCGAAAACAATACATACTTGTGTTCATCTATCCCCAGCATTACTAGCACCGCCTCAAATCTATCAGAAAGAAATAAATAGATAAAGTCGGCGGTCATTAAAGCAAGAGACAATTTTCTTCTAAAAGTCATATCTTTATCCACTCGTCCTTTTGACACATAAAATTTGTGTAGATCTTCTTCTGTCCATTCAAAATCCGAATCATTCATATATTTACCGCAAAGATACATCGTTCGTAATACACAAAGGTCGTTATATTGATCCCTTAAAATTGAACCATTTCCAATTTTGAAACCAAGTCTCAAAATGAACTCTCTATATTTTTTTGCCAAATCTCTCGTAACTTGTAAAGAAATATTTTTGCCGTTGTAAGCATCTAAATCTCCGAGTACCATTTGAACCGGGATTCCGTTTCCCTGAAGAAATATAGCATTTACAATTTGTGCCAAAGTGCCAACATGAGGTGGAGCAGATAATCCTATACCTGTTGTCACTATCACATGCTTGCCCTGCTTTAAGGATTCAGAAAATTTGTTGCCTTCACTGTGGCAGATCCATCGAGCTCGAAGTTCCTTCTTGTCTATTTTCCCCAAATTGAAGTTTATTTTTTCGAATCGTAAAGGATTATATCCAAACTCCTTGATTATTTTTTTATAGTAATTTTCGTCAAAAACAATATCTGGCATTAAGATTATGGCTACAAATTGATTAAAAGGCAGTTTGGATTCTGTAGTATCTTCTTTTACCCACTTTTATGATTAGTTCACCTTCTACTGTTTTATTACTTAATTCTTCCATTGTTAAAGGGATATACTCGTTTTCAACCAAAATCCTAATTCCACCCCTTCTGCTTGAAGCTAACATTCTTTTTAAATTGCTTTTTGATTCTCCTGTTGCTTTACTTAAGATATCAACCAGCCTTGATCCGCCAGTAACAGTAATCACTTTTATATCTTCAGGAATTAGCTGTTTAGCCTTACCAAACATCTGATTAAAGGCTCGTTCTGCTTTTTCTATTGTGTTTCTATCGTAATGGTTGAACGTGCCGACAACAACTCTTGCCAACATTCTTTTTGCGTCCATTGGATGTATCTCTCCTTTTTCAACCTCTGTTTTTAGCTCTTTTAATTCTTCAGAGGAAATCTCAGTTAACTCTCTGAACCATATCCACATTACTTCATCGGGGATAGACATCACTTTTCCATACATTTCCCTAGGGTTCTCCGTTACAGATATATAATTTTTTTTACTTTTACCCATCTTTATAAATCTTCCTTCGGAATCAGTTTCTCCGCTCGTACCGGCAAGCAGGTTTGTAACAATAAAGATCTCGCTTTTCATTCCTTCAAATCTCATTAACTCTCGACACCAATAAAGATTTAAGAATTGGTCTATTCCTCCAATTTCTATATCAGGCTTTAGCGCTACAGAGTCATAAGCCATAAACAAAGCGTACATAAGCTCTGCCATACTTATTGAACTGCCACCTTCTAATCTTTTTTGAAAATCCTCGCGTTGAAACATTTGGCTGGCGCTTACTCTCTGAAGTAAAGGAAGCCAGTCTTGCATTCTCATCTCGCCTAACCACTCCGAATTATAAAAAGTTTCTGTTCTGCCTTTTTTATTTAAATCTAAAATTAATCCTGCTTCTTCAAAGTAGTTTCTCATATTTTCTCGAATCTGTTGCTCTGTTAAGATAGGCCGCCCTGTTAACCTACCACTAGGATCACCTATTCTAGCTGTAAAGTCACCGACAACGAATTGAATTTTGTATCCCATTTGTTGAAAACGCCTTAACATTAAAATCGGTACCGCATGACCAAGGTGCATTTCTGGTCCAGTTGGATCAATGCCAAATTTTACAGTTAATAGCCCTCCTCTCTCTTTAGCTCGTTTTAGTTTTTGCAATAGTTCGTTATTACCTTGTTGTGGAACAGGAGTGATGGCCTCAGGGTGATCAGCTACTTTATCTGCTATTATTCTAAATTGCTCTTCTGCAGATAATGCTGATAGGTCTCGATGTTCTGTAAGTAACCTTTGCTCCAACTGAATCAATAACTGTTTAGTTCTTGGTTCCATCTCTTTCATAATATTTCTAATGACAAATAAATTCAATTTCGTATGGGAAATTGTAACATTTTTCCTCTATATTTTCCACATCAATAATTAAAATGGCTAATTATTGACGTTCAGGTATAATAGTCTTCAATGAGCTATTCGAAAGATAAGTTTTTAATATTGGCTTTTAATATAACAAATCCGAAATATCTCAGAAAAATAAAAAAAGCTTGGAAGAAAGAGTTAATTAAGGATATTGTAATAGGAAGAAGCCAAAAAGAAACTGAAAAAATTACTAGCGCCGTCTTGGGCGGGAGAGTAGTATTATTAAAGTTAAATGAAAACAATAAAGGTTCTGAAATTGCCTATGTTAATGTTAGGACACCAATGGGAATTTGTCTGTCTGAGAATAGAGATTCATTGTTTACAGGAAGTGATCACTGGATTTATGAAATAAGAAATGGCCAAGTTGTTAGAGAGCTCAACAATAACCTTTTTAATTGTATTCACGGAATCTCACTTACCTCAAGGAATACTTTATTAGTTGCAAGTACGGGAGTTGACGCGATACTTGAGGTAGATCCCGAAAGACCGAGAGAGAATTTATGGCATTGGTTTGCCCCCGAGAACGGTTTTCCCATATCGAAAAATGGAGAAATAAGAACTTTAGACTATAGTAAAAAACTTCAAGGAGTTGAATTTAGCACGCCTCTGCACACTACTCACCTAAACAGTATTTTACAGAAGAGTAGAGACAAAATATTTGCCGTGTTTTTCCATCAAGGCAGCTTAGTTGAAATCGACAAGCGAACAAACAGAGCCACGATTTTGTTGTCAGGATTAAAAAATCCCCACGGAATTAAATCGAGCAATAATGAATATCTTGTAAGTGATACAAAAGGAAATAGAGTATTTATTTTAGATAAAAATTTCAAAATACAAAAACAAATTAGTTCTGATTTTGATTGGGTGCAAGATGCGATTTTTACACAGGAAAGGGATGTGATCGTAGCTGATTCCAATAATGGAAGGTTGATCCTATGGAAAAGAGAAAATAACAAGTTAAAAAAAATTTACCAATATAACCAAGACAAATTAAGGATTGGCTCAATAATGGAGATTGCTCTAAAAAGTGCTATTAAGATATTTGGAATTAATAATTTATGAAAAGCTATAACCATGCAACAAGAAACAAAAGCGAAATCGCATTAACTTTTGATGATGGACCTAATCCCTACTGGACAAGGAAATTTTTAGACCTTCTGAATAAGCATAAAATAAAGGCCAATTTCTTTTTGATTGGGAGATGGGCCAAAAGATGGCCACATGTAGTGATGAATATTTTTCGAGAAGGGCATTTGATAGGTAATCATTCGTATTCCCACCCACAATATGGAAAAGGAGACTTTGGAAAAGCCGAGAAGGTAATAGAAAAAGTTATTGGAATCAAACCAAGATTTATAAGACCTCGACGTATATTCTAGAGATTGGAATTCTAGTAAAAATGATATCATTAAAAATGTCGAAGAAAATGTTCGTCTTGGCTCTATAATTTTATTTCACGATGGAAGCCAGAGAGAGTGGGAACTTAAAGATCGACCCAAACAGACTTTTTTAGCCTTGCCCATAATAATTTCTATTTTATTAGACAGAAACTTTTCTTTTGAAACGCTGGATAGAATGTCTTTTGAAGATTGAATTCCATAATAAACCTGAATACTTTTCCATCAGAACATCCACCGATTGCAAAACAGGATTACCAAGCAAATCTAGTAAATCGGCTTTAAATTTCTGAAAATTCTTGCCACTTATGAATAGTAAATTAAAGAAATCTTCGTTTTTATTGTTTAAAACCACATTAGGTTTCAAAATAGATTGAAGAATAATTTGAGTTCTTATCAATTCTCTCCTTCTATAATTTTGAGCTTTTCTAAATTCCTCAAGGTTTAAATCTCTAGCGTCCACATCTGTTCTAATATCTGTTAGTCCATGCCTATAGGAGAAACCGGAGACAAAAGCTAACGGGTTTTGTAAAAATCTACGTGGAGAGAATATAACATAACTATCAAGAGTTTTGATAAACCCCCAAGACTAACTACTTTGTTTCCCAAATACATATCTCCCCCATGCTTGGAAAGGGAAATATATTCATCTAGCAAACTAATAGCCTTAGGAAAACCCCTCCTTATTCTTATTGGAAATCTCGTTTCGCCCCCATAACAGTTAGCGTCCTTCGAATGGGCTTTTTTAATAATCTTGGCTAACCAATATCGATCGATTTTCTCAGTATCGGCATCTATAGAAGCTATTATGTATTCAGGAATTCTTTTTTTCAGAAGTGATTCCTTGTAACTCTCAAAAAAACGATAGACGGCAAGATCAAATCCATATTTCTTTACGTACTCAACCCCCTTTTTATCTTCTTGTGATAATAATAATTTAAATTTCGGGTATTTTTTCAGAAAAATAGAGGGTATTTTACTTGTATTATCAGTAGAAGCGTTATCAATAATTAACACCTCAAATAAATCTTCGGAAAGCAATTTCCCACCAAAATCTTTTTGAGATTATAGCAGGGAAAGAGTATGATAAAGGTTAGATTTTTCGGGTCTGAGAACATTTCCTTCGTTGTATGCCGATATCATTATAGTTACTTTAGTTTCTTTATCTAACTTTTTAATATTCCGTAATTCACTATTTAATCTCTCTATATTCGAGTAATTTATAAAGTAAAAAATAAATTTAGAAATAATATTTTCTATGTTTAACATTTCGTCTAATATTATTTGTTTTAAATTTCAACTAAGCATCATTACAATCACTTATATCACTATTTATCTTTCAAAGGAAGTTTTAAATTGTCGTATACCATTTTATTTATCTGAGAAAGAGTGTATATTTAGAAGTGGACTCAGTTTTTGTCGGATGACTTTTTTAATGGCGCACCGAGGCAGTGAGGAGTCATCCGAACTGAGTCCACTCGATGCGCCATTTAAGATTTTGTACTTTTAAATTTT